>JAEEGH010013038.1_pt1 | contig 18534 bp, 12 predicted proteins | sample 9134181 | NCBI WGS metagenome assembly JAEEGH01 (sample SAMN16246544, study PRJNA631951) | gut metagenome | biome: gut microbiome; feature: rumen; material: DP-attached | host: Bos | place: Iran: Karaj | collected 2018-10 | reverse complement strand
AGTATAGTTCCGAATGTTCATCCTTTTTCCTTGACTGACCAAACGTTCTTTCCAGACCCGCTTAATGTGGGCTTTACTCCATATTCCAAGCAAAAGCGGCAGGTCTTCCAGATCAAGATGAACAAGAGCAGCTTCGATGACAGCATCATCGTCCAGACTTTCTGGAATACCCTGGTAAGACCAAAAGCCACCATTGGCCTTGATTTTCTCCAAGATAATATGTCGTTTTTCCTTCATGCTCTCCGTTTGTTTTTCACTGATTTCTTTCGAAACCAGATATCTAGTCTGTGCCAATGCAATTGTCCCAGAAGGGAGATCTAATGCCTCATCAATCCGGACAGAGAGTGAAATGGTTGCTTCTCTCTTTCCGTTAATGATGGCGGAAATGGTCTGAAAGTGTTCGCCGACCCGGGCAGCCAGTTCAGTTTGGCTGATTCCCAGTTCGGCAATCCGCCCTCGGATCACCTCACCCACGCTAGGTACTGATATGTTGCTCATACTTTGCATCACCGCAAAGATATATAAATAAATTAAACAAATCCGTTTATTTTTATTGGATATTCTACTTGATCCCCAAGGTCTCTTGCACTAAATACTACATCAGAACGGATGTAAAAAGCACATTATGGACCCCAATTACATCCGATAGCATATAATGTCTTCTTTAGTTTTATAGTATTAAGCGAAGGACTCTTATAGGCCGGCCGGTGCCTTGATACTGGGTTTCATCGATCACGGTTTCTCCGGTGGGGATGAAACCGCATTTCTCCATTACCCGCCCGCTTGCAGGGTTGTCGATGAAGTGTCCGGAGATAAGGGATTTGATATCAGTCATACACCGGATATGCTCTATCATCAGCCCCAAAGCTTCCGTGCAAACACCTCTGTTCCAATAGGGTTTTGCAATCCAGTAACCAATCAGGGGCTCGCCGTCACGGGCCGGAAGATTGCAATTGCACGACGGACCGTAGCCCATAGCGCCTATAGCTTCCCCAGTTTCCTTTAATTCGATGGCCCAGGTGTTGGTGGCATCACAAAAGACTGTCCGGATAACCTCCAGACTCTCCTCTACGCTCTGGTGAGGCGGCCATCCGGCACGGGGGCCGACATCGGGATCCGATGCCCACTTATACAACGCAGGAGCGTCGCTGTCCCGCCAGGGGCGTAGAATAATACGGCCCGTTTCCATCACTCCATCGTAAAATAATTGCCCGGGAAGTCGCTTTTTCTCCTTTGACGGAAATGTCGCCTCGAAGGCTTCAAATGCTTCCGGATTCTCATCTGCGATGAAATACCCCTTGGGGGGACAATATGTCGCGTCTTCGATTCCGTTTGACTTGATCCAGCCGGGGACCAACTCCTGAGCCAGAAAGAAGGGAACCGGATCATCCTTGGGAAAGTCGTGATAGTGGATGCCAAAACTGCTTGCAAGGGAGAATCCGGCGTGTTTGTAAAAGTCGATATTCCCTTCCATACATAGGAACCCGACTCCCACTTCACGCGCCCTCTCAATGGCAAACTGCAACAATTGCAGCCCATACCCTTTACGCTTATAGTCAGGATGGATGCAGATCGGGCCGAAAGTCCAGGAGGGTTTGCGCGTACCGTCGGGCAGCACCAATTCTGCCTTGGAGAACATCACATGGCCGATCAACCGGCCATTCTCCTCCATCACGAAGTCCAGTTCAGGAATAAAGTCAGGATTGTCTCTGTAACAATGCAGCACAAAGTGCTCTGTGCATCCGGGGCGATATACATTCCAAAAGGATTCGCGAGTGAGGTTCTCAACTGCACGGAAATCTTCCGGCCTTTCAAGTCTGATTGTCATAGTATAAAGTCAATAACGGTTCCGATTAATCTATCAAAGTTATGCTTTTTCGTCCCTAGCGCAGGAACGGGTCTTCTTCGCCGGCGCAGGAGACGACCCAGCGGAAGGCGTTGACGAACAAGAGGTTCTGCGTCGCATCGGAGAAGCAGTGGCCACCGTGCCCCATGTTGAGATAAATCATGCGATAGTCCCGGTTCGTCCAGACTACCGGGAAGTCTCCGCCGAACACGACATCCTTGATCCCGAACGGGAAACTCGTCTCGGAAATGCTGACCAGGACCTGTACCGAAGGATTGGACCGGGGGTCGGGTTGCCACTGATAAAACTCGCTCGCAGGGGCGACAAACTGTTCCGGAAGATTGCGGGTGACCGGATGGGTGCGGGATTCCACCTCCATCAGGGCCGGTTGCGGAGGCCAGTTGTTGCATAGGAAACGGCCGCCGCCCAAGAAGGCGCGGAACCAGTCCCATGACGTAGACTGGTCATTGTAGCCAGCCCCGTGGAGTCCCACCCAGCCGCCGCCTTCTTCCATGTAGCGTTCGAAGCGGGCGCGTTCCTCCGGCTTGGACGGAGCGGCATTCGGCATGATGATGACATTGTAAGGGGAGAGGTCGTCCGGCAGGCTTGTCGCCTGATCCAGGATGAACCCGTGCCCGAAAGAGAGCTCACGGAAAAACTCCGCGGCCTGACGGGCGAAAACGAGGTGGGCTTCCTCCACATGTTCGGAGTAGTATAGCAGGGCGCGGAAACGCGGCTGCTTGCCGGCGTAACTGGCTGCGCGGACGGCTTTGGCAGAAACAAAGGGACGGGGCAGGAGTTGCTCCGCCACGGTTCTGGCCAGTTCGGAATCCGCATTGTCGCAGCAATACTCCCAATACATCCCGCCCAGGAGCCCGTTCTTCAGGATATACAGGCATTTCTCGCCGATGGAACGCACATTGTCAAAACTGAAAACCAGGCGCCCGTCAGCATCGGCATAATAAGGAACCTTCGCCTTGGGATCCCATTTTTCCCTATGTCCCTTAAGCGGGGCGGGAATGTCTTTATAATCCACGAAGTCGGCATAGCCTTCCTTGCCGCGACCGTAAAAGGGCATTCCCATCACGATCTTGCCGGCAGGGATACCGGCAGCCAGATGGGCCTTCACGGCGTCGTCCGTAGTGAACTGGCCGGTCCGCGGACTCTGGTACAGGGCCGCATTGTGATGCGGAGGCCATCCCATGTCGTAGGCCATCACGTTGACCCAGTCTATGTAAGGAAGGATGGCCGGGAAATCGATGTGGCGGGCATTGCTGGCCGAAGCCAGGGTCAGCAGGCGGTCCGGTCCGAGCGCCGTACGCAGTTCCTGCATCAGAAGCGTGAAGTGTTCCGTATCTTTGGGAGAGGATGAGATGCCGGCGGTCGAGACCGTGGGATACTCCCAGTCGATATCGATCCCGTCCAGTCCATACTCGTCGACCGCCGTGGCACAGCTGGCGGCAAAGGCCTTGCGCCTTGCCTCCGTCGCAGCCATCTCGCTGAAACGGCCGCTTCCCCATCCGCCGACGGACAGGCAGACTTTGACATTCTCCTTGGCCGCGACGATCCGGCGCAAGCGATCGCCGTTGTCGATCCGCACCCCGTCAAAGGAATCGGTGACGTGGCCGAAGGCATAATTGATATGCGTCATCAGGGACGGGTCGGGCATCGTTTCCGTCCAGGAAGTGACATAGGCGACGATGACGCGTTCGGGGGCCGGGACTTCAGCATGGAGCACAGGCAGGCAGGCCAGACACAGGGGGAGAAAACAAATTAGCCGGAGGACGTATTTGTTTCTAACAAAATGTTTTTTATCTTGCATAGTCATTTAATAATCAATGCCATGAACATCCTTCTTACCCTGCTCTTCGGAGCCATCGCAGGCTGGCTTGCCGGTTTCTTTGTGATCAAAGACAAGGGCGGTCTCATCTGGAACATCATCATCGGCCTTCTCGGCGGCCTTGTCGGTGGCTGGCTGCTCGGACTCATCGGCGCAGGCGGATCTTTCTGGTCACAGTGGTATGGTCAGATCATCAGCGCTGTCATCGGTGCCGTGGTCCTTCTGTGGGTCTGGAACCTGATCAAAAAGGCCATCAAGTAAACACGCCGGCACCGGCGTCGCTGCAAGGCATCATCCGGGATCAGAATCCGAATCCGGACTTCCGGCAGAAGTCTATGGCCGCGGCATTGCCGCATTTGGCCGCCAGGGTGCAGTAGTACCGGGTCTTACCCATGTCGACGGAGGCGTATTGCATCGCCAGGTCGTACAGGGTATAACCGAGCGTCTCGTCCTTGAACTTGGTCTTCCGGATGTTCTTCTCGGTCGTATTGAAGATCTTGCAGTAAGCGTCGACGGCTTCTTCGTAATAGCGGATCGCGGTCTTCTTGTCGCCCTTCCTGGCATAACTGTCACCGAGGGCGTCCAGCATCCAGTAGTCCAACGTCAGTGACTTGCCCCGGTTCTCTTCCAGCCAGGGGCGGGCCAGGGCGATGCAGTCGTCGCCGCGGCGCAGGATGTTGAGAACCATCGCATACTGGTACTCGCTGTACATCGTCAGCACGCCCATCTCCTGGAGCTGGGCGAAGCAATTCGCTGCATCGGCGTATTCCTTGGCGTCCATGTGCTGCTGGAGGGTCCGCTCCAAAGCGATGGCCGGATCTTCGGCAGGCGCCTTGGCTGTCTCCTCTTCCTGGGCGAAATCTTCTTCGAAACGGTCATCGATGATCAGCCGTTCCCCTTCCTGGCTGATTGTCCCGAAGCAGTCGAAGGCGGCGTTGCCGACGATCAGCGGGACGTTTTGTTTCGTGATGACGAAAGCCGGGAGGTTCTGCACGATGACGCGTCCGATCTTCAGGTTGCGTATGACGAAGGAGGCGGCCTTGACCGTGCTGCCGTCAGGCATCTTGGTCGTCGTCATCCCGTTGACGTCCGCGGGCGCGATATAGCCGTTCTCATATAGGAATAGATAGGTCGTCGTGGACATGCTGGCATACCAGTTCTCCGGCGCATAATAGGTCCGCACACCCACGCCGTTGACGGAAGCATTCATGGTATAGCGTCCGTCGGGTTCTTCGTGGAGTTGGATGACGCTCTGGGCCTGCATTCCGACGGCAGACAGCATGATGAGGGCGATCCCCAGGAGTAATCTGTGGTTCATATGGAAAGGATTTATTTGCAAAGCATGATGTCCAGGATCATCCGGTCGGTATCTTTCATTCCGGATGAGCCGATGGCGCCGACGTTTTGAATGGTTTTTTCGATATCATCGTCAATGATACCGTCGGTGGATGGGATGCAGGTGCCCCGCAAGGCCAGGACCGCCGACTGGATGGAGCAGGAGACGCCCGAAGCAACCTTCATCGCGCAGCCGACCTTCGCTCCGTCGCAGAGCATGCCGGTGATATTGCCGGCCATATTCTTAATGGCGGCGCAAACCTGTTCATATCCGCCGCCCTGCAGCCAGACAATGCCGCAGGCAGAGCCGGTTGAGGCGACTACGCAGCCGCAGAGGGCCGACAGTTTGCCCAGGTAGTGCTTGATATGGATGGCGACCAGGTTGCTCAGAGTCAGGGCGCGGGCCAGCCGCTCGTCGTCGATGCCGTACTTGAGGGCATAGGCGATGACGGGCATGCTGACGGTGATGCCCTGGTTGCCGCTGCCGCTGTTGGACATCGCAGGCAGGGTGCTTCCCGCCATGCGGGCGTCCGAAGCCGCGGCGGTCATCCCCATCGCATAACTCAGGAAATCGTCTCCGAACACCTCTTTCTGGTTCTCTCGTATGGCCTTGCCGACCCGTAGGCCATAGTCCCCTTCGAGTCCTTCCCTGGCCAGGGCCAGGTTGAGTTTGCGGTCATCCAGGATAAAGGCGATGTCGTCGTAAGGAGCGCTCTCCGCGAAGGTCAGGATTTCCCGTACCGTCAGGTCATCTCCGTCGGCGGAACTGTGTTCGGATGCGGCTGCACCCGACTCGGAACTCATCAGGATGCGGTCGGCGAAACTGGTTTCGACGATATGGTCGTGGTCATCTTCAATGATGGCATAGGCGTGCGGGTCCACCTCCGCGCTGGCGGTGGCTTCTCCACCCACGGAAACGGTGGCCTTCACATAAAGCAGCCGGTCCGTATCCGCCACGGAAATGGAGACCCGTTTCCCGGCGACCAGTTCGCGCGCCCTTTTCACAGCCGCTTCCGAGAGGCCGGCAAGCACTTCCAGGTTACGGGACGATTCTCCGCAGACAGCGCCGAGCGCCGCTGCGATCGGGAGTCCCACCATCCCGGTCCCGGGAATGCCTACGCCCATTCCGTTCTTGAGGATATTGCCGCTGACGGTGACGTCGATGCGGAGGTCTGCCGTCAGCCGCCAGCCCTCCGGGCAACGGCTGCAGCAGTTTTCTTCGATGATTTCCGTGGCTTTGGCGACGGCAAGGGCGACGGCGATGGGCTCGGTGCAACCCAGGGCGGGCTTCACCTCGCGGTGCAGCAGGTCGAGAATGGTTTGTTGGCGCGGATCCATAACGTAACAAAGATAACGCTTATTCCGCCAGGATATGCCGGGGGGCGGAAGCTTTCATACAAAGATAGGATTTCGCTCGGAATGTTTTTACCTTTGGGATGTCAATTGCATAGTAAATGAGAAAAATAGCCTGTATCCTATCCTGTCTGTCCCTTATCCTGTGCTCCGGCCTTCGGGCTGCCACGCCGATCCGCGTGCCGGACATGAGCGAAAAGACAATGGTTGCGCCGAACTGGTTCGGCCCCAATGCTTTCCCCGTGCCAGAGATGACCGATGGGCGGGTGAGGGAAAAACTGACCGTGGAGGTGGCGGGGGATTATTACCGGGGTCATCTGACAAACGGGGAAGACCATACCCGCGACCTTTTCCTGCGGGCTTGGATCCCGCTTTTTTCGGACCGGGTCAATCTTTCGCTCTGGATGCCGGTCGTGGAGCATTGGTCTTATGACGCTTCCGTCCGGGAAGCACGGCGCATCCTGTCGGATCCGAACCTGGATCCCGGGTACGGGTCAGGGGATGTGTATGTCGGATTGGATATCCAGTTGCTGACAGAAACCTCCCGCCGGCCGGCCGTGATGATCCGTTCCGTCCTCAAGACGGCATCCGCCAATTGCTTCGGCTATGCGCGGGACTATGATTCTGCGGGCTATTTCTTCGATGCGACGGTGGGCAAGGGATGGGGCCGCTTCCGGCTTTCGGCGACCACCGGTTTCCTTTGCTGGCAGACCGGCACCGCCCGGCAGAACGACGCCGTCCAGTACGGCCTGGGCGCCTTCTATGACGGGGAAGTGCTGAACGTGGCTGCCCAATGGGGTGGCTACGTAGGTTGGGAGCGCTGCGGCGATGCCCCGATGACGGTCCGTGCGCGCATCGGCTTCGATGTCGGTCGCTTCGAGCCCTTCCTTCAATTCCAGCAAGGTCTGCAGGAATATCCCTTTACCCAGTTCCGTCTCGGCTGCGCCTGGCATTTCTAATCCTGATAGAAGCAGACGTCGTCGATCTTGAGGGTCAAGGGCCGCTGGATCTTGGTGTGGTAGATGCGGAGGTAGTCCATTGCGGCGAGGTCGGGACGGCCGCCGGTGATTCCGGCCTTGGAAAAAGGCAGCCAGAGCTCGTTCCAGCCGGTCTTCAGACCCATTCCTGACAGATACCAGGCATATTCCTTCTTGTCGCAGGTCCCGGAACTCGTGACTTCGATTGCGCCTTCGGCATTGAGATCCAAGGCGGTGGCGTCGCTCAGATACAGCCAGAGATGCAGGCCGCCTTTCTGGTGACTGACTTTCGCATCGACCGGCGTGTCCCATACGCGGGTGAAGAGGCCGACGCCGCTGCCGGTCCCGCTCAGGCAGGCTTCCCCTTGCTTTTTATCGGTGGCATCGATGGAGAGCGTCAGGTCGCTCTTCCAGCCCCGGTTCGCATCGCAGTCGTCCAGCATCGTCCGTATACCGCCGTCGAAGATTTCCTCGGACGGGATCGTCTTTTCGTAGAGCAGTCCGTCTTTGTCAAAGCATCCCAAGGCGCGCACGAATGCCAGCGGATTCTCCAAAGTGACCGGGTCGCCGGCCGTATAACCGCTCATCTTGCAGCCGGTCATGGTCACGGTTACCAGGCCTTCGCCCGGCAGGTATAGGAAATCCTTGCTCGCCCCTACGCAGACCGTGCCCCCGTTACGCCCGGAAAAGCAATCTACATTGGTGAGCGACGTGTGTCCCCGGAGGCCGGTGATGATTATCGGATGCACGTCATCCAGGACTGCGCCCTGGTTGGCGATGATGGATCCTTGGGCGATCTGCCAGGTCCGGTTGTTACCCCCGTCATCGGTGCGATAGATACCGACGGTCACGCAGTCGAAATTGAAATTGGTCAGCTGTCCGTAGGTATGCTCGCCCAGATAGATGCCGCCATAGCTCCCGTAAGTGAAGATGTCCATCAGGACGGCATTGTCCGTGGTTTCGATGGAATAGGTGTAAGTTTTCTGCGCCACGACCTTGTCCACGATGGTGGCGCTGAAGCCGCGACCGAATTCACGCTGGTTGGCCGGATTGACATGGCAGTGCAGGATGCGCGGGATGTCATAGCAGCGCCCGACCGCGATGAATTCTCCGCTCAGGGGGTAGCCATAGCAGTTCTCAAACAGGATCTGCTCGCAGGCACCGGGAGACGGCATTCGGAAATCCATCGCCCGGTATTCGCCGTAGAAAGACAGATCCCGGAGTGTGACGCCCTGCGGTCCGTGTTCGCGGGAACCCTGGATGGTCGTGGGATAGGGGATGATCTTGGAAGGGTCGTTCCAGGTCTGGTCGGGGTACCAGAACTGGATGCCCTGGACCTGCGTGGCTGATTCGACGGTCAGGAATACGTTCTCCCTGTCCCGGATGACGAAGAGAGAGCCCGTAGGTCCGGTCTTGTCCCTGTTGGCCGTGCCGCGCCCGGTCGGCCCATGGGCCCCGACCAGGGACACGTTGCGCTTCAGCACCAGGCCTCCATCCATCGGATATCCGTTCTCGACCGGCGTGACATAGAGAGCCAACCCGTCTTTCTGGGCGTAGTCGATGGCCTCCTGGAGTTTTTGCTTGTTGACTGCTGCGCTGTTGGTCGGCAGTACGCCGAATTCCTGGATGGAGACGATGCGTCCCGGGATGTTCCCGATCACGATGATGGTCTCGATCGTATCCAGTTTTTCGACGATGTGCTCGATGATCTCGGGTTCAGGCCGCTTACAGGCGACAACCATCAAGAGAACGAGGAAAAACAGACGTCCGATTTTCATGATAAATCAATTTTCAGCATAATAAATGCGTACCGGCCCGATGAGGCCCATCGGCGCGGCAGGTTGCTCCTTGCGGCCAAGGAGGAAACGCTGCACGACGGGATTGTCTGTCAGGGTCCGCATGTAGTTGCCCATCAGGGTGTGGACTTCCACTTCCAGGACATTGTCTCCTTTCTTGAGCAGGCCGCTGAGGTCAAACACGGCGTTTCCCCACCAGCGGATGCCTGCGGGCTCACCGTTGACCTTCAGGGAGGCAACCTCGCAGACCTTTCCCAAGTTGATATAACAAGGCTCCGTGGGTTGTTCCGGCAGGTTCAGAACGGTCCGGTAGCAGGCAGTGCCCATGAAATCCGGCCATTGTCCGCGGAGATCGGCGAGACGGTCCAGTTTCGCCTCGACAGAATCGGTGCGGCGCGAGTGCCGGAGGGTCAGGGACCATTGGGTCAGTTCCTGCGTGCGGGCACCGGAAGCCGGCATCGGATGCCATTCCGGCAGGTCCTCCCGCTCCCGGCAGAAGCCGACCAGGAGGGTCTGGGACGGCCCGAGCGTCAGGGAAGTCCGGAAACTCAGGTCCGGCATCCTTTTCCCATCCAGGCGGTAACGCCGCCCGTCCGCGGGATCATAGAGGATGGCTTGCCTGCGCCGGGCGACCCCTTCCGGGAAATGAAGCTCCGTGGTTTTCGTCTCGGACAGAGAGACGTTGGAGAACAGGAAAAAGTCGGTCCCGTCATCCGCACGGTAGTGGTTCTGCAGCAGGAAGCGGTCCGGGGAACCGATTCCGACGGCATGCGGGAGTTCATATCGCTCCTGTACATCCGCATACCATTCGAGCCAGGCATTGTCCGGGGCCTTGTCCAGGAGAACGAAACGTTCCGAATAGTGCCTTATCAGGCGCGCGACCCGCTTCCGGACTTCGGCATCCCGTTCTGCGCAGTCTTTCAGCCCGGGAGCCCGGGACGGGACGCATCCGATGCAGAACACTTTTCCTCCGTGGTGGATGAAATGCTCGATCTTCCGCAGGGCATCCGGACTGATGGTCCGCACCTCGGGAAGGATCAGGGTCCCGTACGCTTTCTTCCCATGACACAACAGTCCATGTCGGATACTCGCTCCGGCCAGCAGTCCGTCGCTCAGGTAGTCCGCACCACCGCCGTTCTTATGGATGGCTTCCCAGATCAGGGACGTGTAGGGGACGTTCAAGTACCAGGGGAAGGGGTCGGTCTGCACGCCGAGTTCCGTCCAGAGGTCCTGGTTGGCGGGCAGGATGGCGATGTCCGTGACCATATCCACGCGGGTGAGGATGGCGCTGACCCGGGCGCGATAGTCGTTCAGCAGCCGGAAATACGGCCACCAGGGGTTCTGCTCGTTGGAATAGCTGCCATACTGCACCCAGCCCGGGAAAGCCGCTCCGGGCGGCGAATAGTTGTAGCCGGACCAGACCGGCAGGGTAGTGCCCGAGAAGGCGCCCATGTCCGAGCCGATCTTGAGCAGTTCCAGCGAAGTGTTGAAGACCCGGTAGGTATTCGTCATATCCTCCGAACTGACGATGCGCTTGCCGGTCAGGTTCGCGGCCGAGGAGACGTATTTGTTGATCATCGTGTAGCCGCGGCCCCGGCGGTAGTCTTCGTCGCCCATCTCTTCGCCGAGGCGGTGCCGGAGCCAGTTGGTGGTCCAGGATTCGCCTTCGGGGATGTCGTAGCCCAGGGAGGATTCGAGAGGGAAGAAGCCCCGCCCATAGGCCTGGGCACGGGATTGCACGCCCTTTTCCTTGCACCAGGCAAGGAAGGTGCGGGTGTAACGTTCGTGCAGCAGCTCGGCCTTGGTCAGCTCGAAATCGAAACGGACACGGCCCACGCTGTCCTGGAAGGCTTCGCTCTTCGCGGCGCCATAATGATAGTCCATCACTTCGCCCAGCCTGCCGACCTTGAAGAGGATGAAGGGCAGCCAGGGCATCAGGTCATAGCCCCTTCGGCGGAGGAACTCCTGCGGCAGGTCGGCGCACCAGTTGCAGCCTTCCAGTTCCATGCTGTCCACGAAGAACGAGCGCAAGTGCTCTGACAGCGGTCCGGTCCTGGCTTCGATCGCATCGGCCTGGTGGTCCAGGTATTTGCGTACCGCCTGCGCATCCAGATGGTTGAGGATGCTTCCGGCTGCCCCCGGGGCGCCGTTGATGACGCTGGCGAAAGAGTCACAGCGCACCAGGGCATAAAGGAAATGCTTCCCCGCGGGCACATCAAGGCGGATCGTGTCATTCCGGACCCGGTCCATGACATCGACCGCTTCGGACAGACTGCCGATGGGATCCGGGACCAGGAGCAGTCCTGTCAGTTCGAACTTTCTTTCCGGATTGGGGACGGTCACGCCGGGGTCCACCGCCCGGCAAAGCGCATCCTTCGTCGTTTCGAAGACCCCCTGCGTCAGGGGAACGGCGTTCAGCAGCAAGACGGAAGCCCGCTCTTCCATCGGAAGCGTCTCCGCCCCGAAGGGCCAGCCGGAACCGAGCAGCAAGTCGCAGCGCATACCCAGCCGCTCCGCTTCGTCGAAGGTCGTCTCCAGGCGGTCGATCCATTCGTCGGAAAGCAGCTGCAATCCCCGCGTGCCCGTCGTATCGGCGCCGTAGGGTGTCTCGATAGGGTTGATCTCCACTCCGCCGATGCCGGCTTCTTTCAGCAGATGCAGCTCCCGGACCAGCTCTCCGTCTTCGATCCGGTTGCCGTTCCACCACCAGCGGACGAAAGGACGGTCCTCCATCGCCGGTTCGGCGAAATGGGCGTTGATGGCAGTTGTCGCCTCACCGTCCTTACGGCAAGAGATCAGCAGGACCAGGAGCGTCAGGAGTCCGGTCCACAGGCGGAAGGGAAGATATTTCATCATCAGATAAAGATCGATTCCGGGACCTCACCGGTCCAGCAGAGCGGCTGTTCGGCGCCGAAAAGACGCACGACGGTCGAGGCGGTGTTGACGGTGTTGTTGGCCTCCGTGATGGTGAATCCCTGCTTGATGCCGGGGCCCTTGACCACCCAAGGGACGATCATCTCTTGGGGACTGACGCCGCCGTGGCCCTTGTTGATGCCGCCATGGTCGGTGATGAAGAAGATGTGCGTATCCTCATACAGTCCTTCCGCCTTGAGGAATTCCAGCATGCGGCCGACTTGGACATCCCCCTCCTCGATGGACTGGATGTACTCGGGCGACATCCAGGCATACTGATGCCCGACATGGTCAGTATGGACATTGTACAGGAAGATGAACTGCGGTTCGTCACGATACTTTTTGATGAAGACCATCGCCTGGTCGTAGAGGTCCGCATAGTCGGGGTCGGCGGCAAAGAGGGTGTCGTCGAAGACCGTCGGGTTGTAAGGCCGGATAAGCGGTTTCCAGTTCCAGTAGAAAGCGGTCTTAATCCCCGGGACCTGGTCTTTCAGCACCTGGAAGGAGGAAGGGAAATAACCTTCGGCATCCCTCTCCACGGCGGCCAGGTTGTATTTATCCACCTCCCAGCGGTTGTCAACCACCCCGTGCACCTCGGGACCGGCTCCGGTCAGATGGCTGGTGTAGTTAGGCAGGGTGACGGACGGCATCACGTCGCGGGTAGTGTAGGAGGCAGACCCTTCCCGGATCAGGCTGTCGATATTCGGCGTCTTTGCCTGCGCCAGGGCATCCACGCGGATGCCGTCGAAGGTCATGATCAGGACCCGCTTGGCCCGGAAGCGTTTCTTGGGTTTGAGGGTTTTCGCCGCAGCGGGGGCGGGATCCAGCATCGTTGCGCCCAGCGCAGCGCCTGCCGCCAGGGTTGTCTTGAGGAAGTTTCTTCTCGAAATAGCCATAGTATCAGTTCTTTAAATGTTTGTCAGCGAAATCCAGATAGCGAAGCCAATCGGTGCGGGTGAGTTCGTGTCCTCCCTCCCGGACGTGATACTCCGTCAAACTGCGGTCCAAGCCCAGGAAATCATAGACCTTCTGCGCCTCTTGGAAGGCGAGCCGTTCCCCGACGGGATCGCTCCAGCTGTCATCTTCGGCGCTTGCCACATACAGCGGCCGGGGGGCGACCAGAGCCAGGAACTCATGCTGGTCAAAGGGCAACGCCGCCTCATTGTCTACGTATTTGAAGAAGTTGCCGCAGAACCAGTGCGGGAAATTGCCGGTGATGAAACGGATCGTCTCGCCGTAGCGACGGCGGGACAAGGCGGCTCCGCCGCAGCCGCTTTCATTGGATACGGCCATCGCAAAGCGCGGATCCCGGGCCGCCGCCAGCAGGGCGGTCTTCCCCAGGCGGCTGTGGCCGATGGCGGCGACCCGCGATGCATCGACAGAAGGGTCTGTTTCCAGATAATCCAGCACCCGGCTCATTCCCCAGGCCCATTCGGACAAGGTCCCCCACTGGTCCGGGTCCGGGAATGTCTGCCCCTCGCGGTAGATCAGGGGCGTGGCTCCATTGCCGAAACCGTCGTCATAGTCCGGGTCGATGTCGGAGGTATGGAAGGTCACGAGCGCATAACCTCTTCCAATGATGTCTTCCAGGGGCCAGCGCGAAGCGTTGCTGCCTCTTGGCTGCTCCTGATAGATACGGTAGCCCTTCGCATAGTTCGGCTCGGGATAGAGGATGCCGGGATCCGGGGCGACCGTCGCATTGCCGTCGAAGTTCATTCCCAAGAAGGCCGGCACCGGTCCCTGGGCGTCTGAGGGGAGGTACATCAGCGCCGTGATATATTTGTGCGGGGCATAGAAGATGCGCACTTGCCGCCGCAGGGCCTTCCCGTCCAGGGCGGGGCCCTCTTCGGCGATTTCCCAAGTCAGGTTTTCCACGCGTCCGGGGGCCTTTCCGTACATCTCGGTTTCGAAGAGTTCCAGCAGTTCGGGCCTTCGCTCACCGTACCATTGCTCCGGAGAGGTCACTTTCCTGCCGTCCTGCATCGTGAGCGCGTCAGGCAGGGTGTAGGCCGGCACCTTTGCGGGATCGGTATTGATATAATCGGGCTTCCAGTTGCCTCCGCTGGTGTCGAATGGGTTGTCGAAATCCACCCGCGTCACCTCCATGGGATGCAGGCAGGCGGCATGGGCGCACTTCTGTGCGATGTCCACCCGTCTTTCGCCCAGGTGCGGCGGACGGTAGGCGTTGCCGACCACGGAAGTCTTGTACAGGGCCTCGTAGAAGGTGCAGGCGACCAGATATCGCCCGAACCATTTGTGCAGATGGTAGCCGTCGCGGGTGACGTTTTCGCGGTTGAAAGTGTGGCGCGAGTTCTGGACCGCCGTGCCGGACGGGATGATTTCCAAACGGTGCCGTTTCGCCACGGCCTTGATGGAATGGCAAAGCGCTTCATACATCTTCTCCTGAGAATAGTCGAAGCCGGCGAAACCCTCGTTGGTCGCGTTCTGCGCATACGCCCAGGTCTGGTGGATCATCTGCTTGCAGTTGCGGGGCGTACGCGCCTTGGCATACCGTCGCAGGTTGGTCAGCCAAGGCTCGAAAGACTCCGGCCTGCCGGCCTGAGCGCTTTGCTGGTGGAAAACCACGACATCCCAAGGCTCATCGGCAAGCGCCGTGGAGAGGCTGACTTTGTGACGCTTGACCCTCACCCCGTCCAATCCGACTTTGCGGTATCCATAGGCTGCGGAGTCCCGTTCGGCATTGTGCCAGTGTTTCTCCAACGAACAGCCGCCGATATACATGTTGCCGACGATCAGGACATGTCCGTCCGCAGCCGCGATCTCATGCAGGTTCTGCTCGACGGCATCTTCGGTGAAACTGTTGCCGATGCAGAGCAGGCGCAGGGTATCGGGTCGGTCCATGCCGGCCAGGGTGGCGGAAAGTGTCACGCCCAGCAGCATGGCGCCTAGGAAAAACAGAAGGCGATTGCTCATAAGAAACGGATTGGTCCTTACAAATCTACGAAATTCAGCGATAAATCGCTATCTTTGAATGACGTGTTTCCAATCCACCCTATGAATCACAGAATCCTATCCCTTGCAGCCTCTGCGGTCTTTCTGCTGTCCGGCGCCCTGGTTTTCGCCCAGCAGACCCGCATCACTCCGAAAGACCTGACCTTGGACGAAAAGATCCATTTGCTGTCGGTCGATATGGGCATCACGCGCCTCGGTGTCCCTGTTTCCTACTATTCCGAAGGCATGCATGGCATCGCTTACGGCGGCCCCGCACCCTGGGGCAATGTCCATCCGCCCCTGCCGACGACTTCTTTCCCGCAGGCGTACGGACTGGCGCAGACCTGGGACCCGGAGCTGATGGAACGGGCGGCTGCGCAGATTTCCCTGGAGCAGCGCTGGTATTTCCAGAATCCGGAGACGGACCGCGGCGGTCTGATCATCTGGGGCCCGAATGTCGACTTGGGACGCGACCCGCGCTGGGGCCGGACCGAAGAGTGTTACGGTGAAGACCCCTGGCTGATCGCTGAAATGGCGAAAGCCTATGTGCGTGGCGCCCAGGGACCGGATCCGGAGCATTGGCGCTCGGCCTGCGTGCTGAAGCATTTCGTCGCCAACAGCTATGAGAACGGGCGCCACTATTATTCCTCCGACTTCCCGGAGTGGCAGCTGCGCGAATACTATTCCTACACTTTCATGAAATGCATCACCGAGGCAGGATGCCGCGGTTTCATGACCTCCTACAACCCTTCCGGTGGCACGCCGATGACCATCCATCCCCTGATCCGCTCCATGGCGATTGCCGAATGGGGCCAGGACGGGATCGTCATCACGGACCAGGACGGCGCGCGCCGGCTGGTGGATGATTACCACATCTATCCCGACCTCGCCGAGGCGGCGGCCGCCAGTGTCAAGGCGGGCATCACGCAGTTCTTGTCCGATGAGTTGGAAGACTCGCAGGGGGCGGTACGTGAGGCGCTGCGGCGCGGCTTGCTGACTGAGGCGGATCTCGATGAGGCGATCCAGCGCAACCTCAACGTGGAGGAGAAACTGGGCCTGCTGGGCGGTGATGACCCCTATGCGTCCATCGGCCGCGACGGGAGTCCTGTCCCTTCCTCGACGCCCGAAGCGGCGGCCCTGTGCCGCGAGGCGACGGCCCGTTCCGTCGTCCTGATGAAGAACGACGGCATCCTGCCGCTGCGCCCTGAGAGACTGAAGAAAGTGGCACTGATCGGCCCCTATGCCGACGAAGTCCTGCAAGACTGGTACGGCGGAGAGATGGACCACAAGGTCACGATCTATGAGGGCCTGAAGGCCGCCCTGGGTGAAGGCGTGGAGATCCTGTTGGAGACCAAGGACTTCGGGGGCGAGGGCCTGCGCAAGGCCGCCGAGGCGGACCTGGCCATCGTGGTGGCGGGCAACATCGCTTCTCCCTGCCTGGATGTCCAGCGGGGCGGCGCGGAGATCGGCTGGAGCCACTCGATGATTGTCCAGGACGGAATGGAGGACGTGGACCGGCAGTCGCTGGTCCTGCCCCACGAGGATATCGTCAAACTGGTGATGGGGGTCAATCCCCGCACGGTGCTGCTGATGGTCACAACCTTCCCCTACGCCATCCGCTGGTCCAAGGACCACGTCCCGGCCATCGTGCAGTGCACGCACAGCAGCGAAGAGATGGGCAACGGCGTCGCCGATGTGTTGCTCGGCAAGGTCAACCCTGCCGGCCGCCTGACCCAGACCTGGCCGGAACGCATCGAGGACCTGCCGCCCATCACGGATTTCGACCTGACGAAGGGACGGACTTATATGTACGCCAAGGCGAAACCCCTGTTCCCCTTCGGACACGGCCTGTCCTATACCCGTTTCAAGTATTCGGGCCTGAAAGTCTCGGCTCCGGAGGATGGTGTAGTCCGGGTGTCGGTTGATGTGACCAATACCGGCGCCGTGGACGGGGACGAGGTGGTGCAGCTCTACCTGCAGTATCCCCGCACCCGGCCCAACCGCCCGGAACGCCAGTTGCGCGGCTTCCGTCGCGTATTCGTCCCGGCCGGACAGACCGTACGCGTCGAGATTCCCGTCGCCGTGGATGACCTGAAATACTGGTCTGAGACCGCCCGTGCCTGGACCCTCGCTCCCGGTCGCTATCGCTTCCTTGCCGGCGCCTCCAGCGCCGATATCCGCTGCCGGAAATCCCGTAGAATCCAATGACACTGACAGGTATGAGAAAGATAAGGACCATCATTTTATACGCCTTAGCCTGGTTGGCGGCGCTAATCCTGACCGGATCTTGTTCCGACATGCGGAAGATCAGTCCTGCCCAGTTTGGGAAGGTATTGATCCACAGCCATAACGATTATGCCCAAGCCCGCCCTTTCTGGGGCGCCTGGGAGGCTGGAGCAGCTTCGATCGAGGCGGATATCTGGCTGGTTGAAGGGGCCTTGTACGTGGGACATGACCGGAAGGATATTACTGAAGACCGGATGCTGCTCGGGATGTACCTGGAGCCGATCCGTCAGGTGATGCAGCGGAATGGCGGGCAGCCGTATGCAGATGGCAGGCCGTTGCAACTGATGGTGGATCTGAAAAACGAGGGGGAACGTTCGCTCCAGACGCTCGTGGCCCTGATCGAATCGAATGGACTCGTGCCGTGTTTTGACAGGGCGGCCAATCCTCTGGCCGTCTGCCTGACCATCACCACCGGCAGTGACATCCCGGCCGGGCACTGGGACCGGTATCCGGATTGGGTCTGCTTCGACGGCCGGCCGGACTGGGAACTGACGGCCGGACAGTTGGAAAGGGTTTCCCTGGTCAGCCAGAGCTATGGGAAATACAGCAACTGGACCGGTTTTGGCCGGATGAGCACGGAAGAGCAGGACCGGATTGAAAAGGTGGCCGCCCAGGTGCATGCGGAAGGGAAAAGATTCCGTCTGTGGGGCTTCCCGGACACGAAACGGGGCTGGGAGATGGCCGTCGGTCTGGGTATCGATTATATCAACACAGACCAACCGGCCCGTGCCGCAGCCTGGCTTTCCGGCCGTACTCGCTAGAAGTACTTATTCTCTTCCTTGTAAAGTGCGAGGAAGATGAAAATCAGGATGGTGAAGGACCAGAGGGAGGAGCCGCCGTAACTGAGCAGCGGCAAGGGGATGCCGATGACGGGCATCAGTCCGATGGTCATTCCGATGTTGATGAACAGGTGCATGAAGATGATGCTCGCGACGCAGTAGCCATAGATCCGCGAGAAACCCTCGCGACATTTTTCGGCATCCAGGATGATGCGCGCGATCAGGAACACGTACAGCAGCACGACGATCAGGCAGCCGACAAATCCCCATTCCTCGCCCACGGTGCAGAAAATGAAGTCCGTGCTCTGTTCCGGCACGAAGCCGTAGGTGGTCTGCGTACCCTGGAGAAAGCCTTTGCCGAAGAGTCCTCCCGATCCGATGGCGATCATCGACTGATTGACGTTGTAGCCCACGCCCGCCGGGTCCTCCTTCTTTCCCAGCAGTACCTCGATGCGCT
>JAEEGH010013034.1_pt1 | contig 18538 bp, 12 predicted proteins | sample 9134181 | NCBI WGS metagenome assembly JAEEGH01 (sample SAMN16246544, study PRJNA631951) | gut metagenome | biome: gut microbiome; feature: rumen; material: DP-attached | host: Bos | place: Iran: Karaj | collected 2018-10 | reverse complement strand
CCTCAGCTGCAGCGAAGCGCTCGTGACCAGCGAGGAATGCGAAGCACTCAGTCTCCTCGCGGAGCAGACGTGCAGCCAGATTGCCATGACCCAGACCTACCTTACGGTCATCGGCCACTGAACCGGGGATGCAGAAGCTCTGCAGACCGATACCGATAGCCTCGGCAGCCTCAGCAGCGTTCTTCACGCCCTTCTTGATAGCGATGGCAGCACCGCAAACGTATGCCCACTTAGCGTTCTCGAAGCAGATACGCTGGGTCTCTTCACACATCTGGTAAGGATCAACGCCAGCTTTCTCGCAAATCTCGTTAGCCTCTTCAATGCTATTGATTCCGTTCTCCTTCAGAGCAGCCAGCACCTGATTGATGCGACGCTCGTAGCTCTCGAATGATACTTTTCTAATCATAATCTGTTTCCTCCTTACTCTTTACGTGGGTCAATAGCCTTAACAATTCCCTGCTCGGCGGTGGTGCGACCATAAGAGCCGGTGAACTTCTTCACTGCCTCGTTGGCATCCATACCGTCCTTGATGGCTTCCATCATCTTGCCCAGGTGTACGTACTCGTAGCCGCAAACCTGATTGTCCTTGTCGAGGAACTGCTTGGTGATGTAACCTTCAGTGAGTTCCAGATAGCGAGTACCCTTGGCTACAGTGCCATAGAGTGTACCAGTCTGTGAACGAAGACCCTTGCCCAGATCCTCCAGACCAGCGCCAATCACGAGACCACCCTCAGAGAAGGCGCTCTGTGTGCGTCCGTAAACAATCTGCAGGAACAGCTCGCGCATAGCGGTGTTGATAGCGTCGCATACGAGGTCGGTGTTCAAGGCTTCCAGAATGGTCTTGCCCGGCAGAATCTCGCTTGCCATAGCAGCTGAGTGAGTCATACCGGTGCAACCGATGGTCTCAACGAGAGCTTCCTGAATCACGCCGTCCTTCACGTTGAGTGACAGCTTGCAGGCTCCCTGCTGAGGAGCACACCATCCGATACCGTGGGTGTAACCCGAGATGTCTTTGATTTCTTTGGCCTGAATCCACTTGCCCTCTTCGGGGATTGGTGCAGGACCGTGGTTGGGGCCTTTGGCCACAACGCACATGTTTTCTACTTCTTTTGAATAAATCATGATTAAACTTATGTGTAATAAAAAGTTGTTTATCACAAAATCTGTTTGCAAAGTTACGAAATAATCCCGATATAGTACTTATATATAGGTATCATTTTTTCGGGACATTAAGGAAATTTAGCAAGAATCAGAAAGGTACAGTGTCAGTGGGAGGCGGGGGTAGGGGATCTCCTGCCGCATTGTTGAAGTTGACGGGGGGGGCTCCCATGACGGTGTTGCCGTTGATTTTCGAACCTATGATTTCGCCGCCATTGTCGTTTGCAGGTCGGTTCGACATGCGTGTGTCTTCCGGATTCTCAAAGCGTGTGTACTCACCGCGGAATGTAAGGAGGACATCGCCTGTGGCACCTTTACGATGCTTGGCAATGATGATTTGAGCCATGCCGTGCAGGTCGCGCCCGTTGTCGTCCTGATAGATATGGTAATATTCAGGACGGTGTACGAACAATACCATATCGGCATCTTGCTCGATGGCACCCGATTCACGCAGATCGCTGAGCTGGGGGCGTTTGCCTTCCAGTCCTTCGCGACTCTCCACGCCACGGTTCAACTGTGAGAGTGCCAGGATGGGTATGTCAAGTTCTTTGGCCAGTCCCTTTAGAGAGCGGGAGATAGTGGACACTTCTTCCTGACGTGAGGAGAAGCGCATGCCGTTGGCATTCATCAGCTGCAGGTAGTCGATCATGATGATTTTCACACCGTGCTCTCTTACCAGTCGTCGGGCTTTGGTGCGCAGTTCAAACACCGAGAGTCCTGGTGTGTCGTCGACGTATAGCGGTGCCCCGTACAGGTTGTTGATGCGCTTGTCCAGTCGGTCCCACTCATCGGGCTGTAGCTGTCCGCTCTGTAGGTGTGAGCCTTGAATCTCACAAACGTTTGAAATCAAACGGTTCACCAGCTGCACGTTCGACATCTCAAGCGAGAAGAAGGCAATGGGGATTCTCGCATCCGTTGAAATGTTCTTTGCCAGTGAGAGGGCGAACGATGTCTTACCCATGGCGGGGCGTCCGGCTATGATTACGAGGTCAGACGACTGCCAGCCAGATGTGATGTCGTCAAGTTTATGGTAGCCTGTGGGCACACCTGTCAGACCGTCGGTGTTGGCAGCAGCTTTGCTGATGATGTCGATGGCATTCTTGATGACGGGATCTACCTGAGTGTAGTCCTTCTTCATGTTCTTCTGCGAGAGCTCGAAGAGTGAGCCTTCGGCCTCCTGCATCAGCTCGTCAACGTCGATGGTCTCGTCGAATGCTTTCGTTTCAATATTGCCTGCAAACGAGATGAGCTGTCGAGCCAAAAACTTCTGTGCAATAATTCTTGCGTGATATTCGATGTGGGCGCTCGATGCTACCTTTGATGAGATTTCTGCAATGTAAGCAGGGCCGCCCACCTCTTCCAGCAGTCCTTTCTTGGCCAGCTGTTCGGTTACGGTAAGCATGTCAACTGGCTTTTCTTCCAAGCTCAGGTCGCGTATGGCGCTGTAAACCATTTGGTTGCGTGGCTCGTAGAAGCTTTCAGGATAAAGCATCTCGCATACTATAGCGTAGGCATCTTTGTCTATCAGTAGCGCTCCTATCACCGCTCTTTCCACTTCGGCAGCTTGTGGCTGCAGGTGGGCATAGGTGTTGTCGATAGGTTGTTGCCGGTTTGTTCGGCGTTTGTTGTTGTTTGTCTCTGGCATATTTTCAATGTTGCTTTTTCTAAGTCTGCAAAATTAGTTTTTTTTTTCCATATTCTAGTCGTTGCGGATAAAAAAGTGAATTCTTAAAATCACTTTTCACTCAAATCTCTGCTTCCAACAAATTCTATCTGTTCGTTTTGCCGCGAAAAGATGTAATCAGACCGCATGGCTGCTATTCGTTGAATAAAATCCTTCGATTGGCATGTTTTTTGCTGTTTCCTTTATAAAAATAAGGAGGATAAAGATATGGCATTTGTTGACTATTACAAGATTTTAGGCGTTGACAAGAACATAGCGCAGAAAGATGTGAAGAAGGCTTATCTCAAAAGAGCTAAGCAGTTTCATCCTGACCTTCATCCCGACGACCCTAAGGCGAAAGCGAAGTTCCAGGCTCTCAATGAGGCTTATGATGTACTGAACGACCCTGAGAAGCGCCGCAAGTACGACCAGTACGGAGAACAGTGGCGGCAGGCAGATGCTTTTGGGGGCGGTCAAGGCGGCTTTGGCGGTTTCGGACAGGGAGGCGGTTCACCGTTTGAAGGTTTCGACTTCAGCAGTTTCCAGGGCGGCAGTGGCTTCAGCTCGTTCTTCGAGAACCTGTTTGGCGGAATGCATGGCAGAGGTGCCGGCCAGGGCGCAGGCTGGCAGCAGCAATCTGCACCCAGTGACACGCAGGCAACTGTCAGTATCGACATGTACACAGCCTTGTTAGGCGGCAACGTGGTGCTGACACTGGGTGCTCAAAAACTGAAGTTGAAAGTGAGTCCAGGCACTCAGCCAGGAACGAAGGTGAGACTGCGTGGAAAAGGAAACGGAGGCACCGACTTGATTCTGACTTTCAACGTGACGCTGCCTACACAGCTCACTGAACGGCAAAAAAGCCTGCTTGAGCAGATGCGTAATGGCTGATTTATATTATATTAAGATGTGGGGAGACTTGTAATTCAACTTTTTTGTTTAAATTTGCAGAAAAATTAGCATTTAGTTAGAATGAGAAAGTCAGTTGATATATTCATTCCCTGCGATGAAATAGCTGTAGCTGAAGCTACGGCAGAGCAGTTTGCAAAGAGTACGATGTTGCGCAGTCTCTATCTGTTGATGGGCACTGCGCAACATAGTTGTAAATGGAACACCTTAGTTTTGGAAGACCGGTTGACTTCGTCTGTCACACTCCGTAAGATGGCAGAGTTGGCTACAGCCGACTATATACTGCTAATCACGAAATCGACCCCGCTCCTGCTGGGCGAAGGTGCGCTGGAACGCATGGTGCGCGTGGCTAGCGATTCGACAGCTGCTATGGTCTATGCCGATCACTATGAGCGTAAGACTGTTGAAGGCAAGGTTCATACCGAGAAGCATCCTGCCATCAGCTATCAGCTTGGCAGTGTGCGCGATGACTTCGACTTCGGCTCGCTGCTGCTCATACGTACGGCACTCATGAAGAAATGGGCTACCCGGACCGATACTGCGTCGCTTAGTTTTGCAGGCCTGTACGACCTGCGTCTGTTCCTAAGCCGGGAGGGCGAACTCGTTCACCTGAATGAGTTGCTCTATACTGAGGAGGAACGTGATGTGAGAGCAAGCGGCGTGAAACAGTTCGACTATGTGAACCCTGCCAATCGTGACCTGCAAGTGGAGATGGAGAAAGTTGCCACGAACCACTTGCGTGAGATTGGTGCATTGGTTGACACCACTCACTATCGTTCCGTTGACTTCAACGAGCAGCAATTCGAACGTGAGGCTTCGGTCATTATCCCCGTTTACAATCGTGCCAAGACTATACGCGATGCCGTGAAGAGTGCATTGACACAGAAAACGACGTTCGCCTATAATGTGATGGTGGTTGACAATCATTCAACCGATGGCACCACCGACATCCTGCACGAGCTGAAGGAGGAGTATGGTGAGTCATTGGTTCACATCGTGCCAGAACGCACCGACTTGGGCATAGGGGGATGTTGGAACGAGGCTGTGAATGACAGCCGTTGTGGAAGATTCGCCGTACAGCTGGATTCTGACGACTTGTACTCTTCAGAGAACACGCTGCAAATGATTGTCGATGCTTTCCATAAACAACAGGCGGCTATGGTCATCGGCTCTTATCGCATGTGTGACTTCAATCTGAACACACTCCCTCCAGGACTGATTGCCCACAAGGAGTGGACTGACGAGAACGGCCCAAACAATGCGCTTAGAATCAATGGGTTAGGCGCTCCACGTGCCTTCTTCACTCCGCTGCTTCGACAGGTTCAACTGCCCAATACATCCTATGGCGAGGACTATGCTATGGGACTTTACTTCTCACGCTTCTATCGCATAGGACGAATCTTTGACGAACTGTATTTATGCCGCCGATGGGGTGGCAACAGCGATGCAGCACTGAGCATAGACCGTATCAACGCGAACAACTATTATAAAGACCAGTTGAGAACATTGGAGATCAAGGCTCGTCAGCACCGCAATATGCGAGGAAAGGAGAGAACTGCTGATACCGGCAATGACGCAATGGTGGAGTGGGGCGAGATGGGGTCGCTCAATCGCTTCTTCAACCGACAGCTGCGCGTGTGGGACGAAGTGCGCGACAGATACCGTTATCTGGCAGGAGTGAAGACACGTGAACTTGCTACAGAATCCACACCGCTCAGAGTGCAGTACAATCCAGCACGCATCGTGTCAACAGGTGCAAAGATTTCAAAAGAAGCAATCAAGGAAAGACCCTGTTTCCTCTGTGGAGCAAATCGCCCAAAGATACAGATGAGACGAGTGCTCGATGAGCGTTTTGAGTTACTCGTCAACCCATTCCCGATATTGCCTATGCACTTCACTATACCTGTGTTGCAACACAGGCCGCAAGCCATTCTGCCCATGTTCGACGAGATGCTGAAGCTGCTGATACGATACCCGGACCTGACTGTGTTCTACAATGGACCCAAGTGCGGCGCATCGGCTCCAGACCATGCTCACCTGCAGGCAGGTGTCACATTAGGACCTGACGGCGTTTCGGTACTACCCCTGCAACGCGATTGGCTAAGGCTAAGTCGCAGTTTGCAGACGTTGGTGAAACTGGACGATGACACTGAGATAGCATCAATTGAGGGATATGTGTGCAGTGCGTTGGTGATTCGCAGCAAAACAGAAAAGATGGCTTCGCGACTGTTCGGTGTGCTTTATGACAAGCTGTGTATGGAAGACGATGAGGCCGAACCAATGATGAACGTGGTGTGCTGGCGACAGCGAGACCTGTCGGGTGGAGAATCACAACCAGGCGGAGAACTGGTGACGGTGGTATTCCCTCGCGAGAAACATCGTCCGGCCTGCTACCAGGCTACAGGCGATGAGCAGATGACGGTAAGCCCAGGCTCGCTCGATATGGCTGGTCTGATTATTACTCCAAGAGGCGAGGACTTTGAGAAAATAACATCTGAGAAGGCTGTTGGCATCTTGCAGGAGTGCGCTTTGTCGCAAACAGCCTTCGCTCAGTTGAAGGAGTGCCTGAAAGATGTATCGCTCGACACATGCCAGGATGCATCAGAGCGGAAGGAACCCATCGTAGCAGTGGGCATCCTAAGCCGTCAGCGCCTGCGCTTTTCACTCAACACTCCATATATGGCAAAAGGCGAGACCATCGAAGGCGAACAGGAGGTTGAACTGTCGGAAGGCGGCATATTATGGCACGGGCAGCAGTATCGTGAATTACTCTTTACACCTCAAGGAGCGAATGCCTCTTTCTCTCTCTTCGATGTGACGATTGGCGTGAACTTCCATTGGGAGCGTCAGGAAACACAAGAGTTCAGAGGCGCTCTGCGGCTGGTGGTAGATGCCGACAATATTGTGGCAATCAACGAACTGCCTACCGAGTTGTATCTGGAAAGCGTCATCTCGAGTGAAATGAGTGCTACATCGTCGCTTGAGTTGCTGAAGGCTCATGCCGTCATCTCCCGTTCATGGCTCTTGTCACAAAAGCGAAAACGCGAGCAGAGTGGTGAGAAGAAAGGTGACGGATTCTTCTCGTTTGTGAGAAAGGAAGACGAACTGATTCGTTGGTACGATCGTGAGGACCATACGTTGTTTGATGTGTGTGCCGATGACCATTGCCAGCGCTATCAGGGCATCACCCGTGCTACGAGTAAGACTGTAGCCGAAGCCATAGAAGCAACACGAGGACAGGTGCTGATGTATGGCGACGAGCTGTGCGATGCACGATTCTCGAAGTGTTGCGGTGGAAAGACTGAGGAGTTCCAGTACTGCTGGGAAGATACGCCAAAGCCCTATCTCGTTTCTGTAGAAGATCCATTCTGTCACACCAACGACGCAAAGATTCTGCGACAGGTGCTCAACGATTATGATCAGGAGACTCCCGACTTCTATAACTGGAAGGTGGAGTATGATCAGGCTACGCTCACCGAACTGGTAAACAGGAAATTGAAGATGGAACTAGGCGACATCATAGACCTCGTTCCGCTGGACCGTGGCAAGAGTGGGCGTATCTGGCGGCTGAAGATCGTTGGCTCAAAGCGCTCGTTCATCATTGGTAAGGAGTTGGAAATCAGACGTGTTCTCAGCGAGACGCACCTTTATAGCTCAGCCTTCAACGTAGAGAAGAAAGACGGACGTTTTGTTCTCAATGGAACAGGATGGGGACACGGCGTGGGACTGTGCCAGATAGGAGCAGCGGTAATGGGCGAACGCGGATATAAGTACGATGAAATCCTGCTCTACTACTACCGCGGTGCAAAGATTGCCCATCTCTACAAATAAACAAACAAGTATGCAGTAATTAAATTTTAAAAGATAATGAAGAACAACAATCGCAGAAATCCTTGGTTCTGGATTCCTTCACTCTACATGGCCGAGGGACTTCCTTATGTCGCAGTAATGACTATCTCTGTCATATTATATAAAAGGTTAGGCATTTCCAATACCGACATTGCTCTCTATACAGGGTGGCTCTATCTGCCTTGGGTCATCAAGCCCTTTTGGAGTCCTTTCGTTGACTTGATGAAGACAAAGCGCTGGTGGACTGTGACGATGCAGTTCATCATTGCCATTGCCTTTGCCTGTATTGCTTTTTCGCTACCCACGACATTTTTCTTCCAGTTGTCCCTTGCTGCCTTCTGGCTCGTGGCTTTCACATCAGCCACACACGATATCGCTGCCGACGGCTATTATATGCATGCACTTGATGATCACGAACAGTCGCTTTACGTGGGAATACGTAGTACGTTCTATCGCATTGCCAGTGTGGCAGGACAAGGTCTGCTTGTGATTCTGGCTGGAGTGATGGAAACGCAGACGGGCAATATTCCATTGGCATGGATGATAGTGTTCGGCGTGCTGTCGGCTTTCTTCCTGCTGGCATCGCTCTATCATCAATACATCCTTCCGCGTCCCGTGAGTGACAAGCCCGTGAACAACGTTACATCTTCTACCATCGTGCGCGAGTTCGTGAGAACCTTTGAGTCGTTCTTCACAAAGAAAAATGCGGGCGTAGCCATTCTCTTCATGTTGCTTTACCGCTTGCCTGAGGCACAGTTGGTGAAACTCATCAACCCCTTCTTGCTTGATCCTTTAGAGAAAGGTGGCTTGGGTCTGACAACCAGCGAGGTCGGTGTCGTTTACGGTACTGTAGGTATTATCGGCTTGACGGTTGGTGGCATCCTTGGCGGTGTTGCCGTGGCGCAGGGCGGACTTCGCAAATGGTTGTGGCCTATGGCGCTTGCCATCACCTTGCCCGACTTGGTGTATGTGTATCTGAGCTATGTGCAGCCCACAGGACTCACACTGGTCAATATCTGCGTCTTTGTTGAGCAGTTCGGCTATGGCTTCGGCTTTACGGCTTATATGCTCTACCTTATTTATTTCTCGGAAGGCGAGCACAAGACAGCACACTATGCCATCTGCACGGGCATCATGGCCCTGGGCATGATGTTGCCAGGTATGGTGGCCGGATGGTTGCAGGAAACGCTCGGCTATCAGCACTTCTTCATTTGGACCATCATCTGTTGCTTGGCAACGTATGTGGTATGCGCCTTCCTGAAGATAGATCCTGAGTTCGGTAAAAAGAAAACGGAATAAATACTGATGGATAGCAACGCACAATTGAGCACATTGAAATGGCTGACCTCTTTGTATTTTGCAAAGGGGTTGCTCTATGTGATTGTGTTCGTTGTGTCGCTCATCATGCTGCGTCAGACAGGCCTGGATAATGCTGAGGCTACTTCCTGCATAGCTGCCTGTTATCTTCCCTGGGTATTGAAGTACAGATGGAAACCGCTCATAGACTGGCAACGTAACAGCTTGAGGATTATCCTCTTAGCTGAACTTCTGCTCGTGTCGGCTTTTACTGCATTGGCTTTTGCTCTTTCCTCGTTTTGGATGACCTTCTGTTTGCTGTTGCTCATTGCCAGTCTTACTTCGGTACATAATGTTGCTGTTGACTCTTTATATAATATAATGGTGGGGGAGGGCCACTCTGCTAAGCTTAGGATTTCGAGGGAGTTGTCGCGCAAACTGGCTGATGTCGTAGGACTTGGTGTGCTGGTGATGTTAGTTGGAAACTTGCAAGTGGTCTATCGCAATGCCCAAGTGTTTTCTTGGCGATACATGACCTATTGTGTGGCTTTCATCTTTCTGTTGCTCTTCTTCTGGCATCTGATGGTATTGCCCCGTTTGAGGGTAGAAGACAAGCAACAGCAGGAGGAAGCTAAAGTTCCCGATTCTGGGGTAAAGCATTCCCTGCCATATTTCTCAGTCCTCTTTCTGCTTCTCTTCCTTTTTGCCTCATTTATGGAAGAAAAAATGGCAGTTCTGTTTCTCATAGAGAATCGGAGTAGTGGCGGAATGGGACTTTCTCCACAAGAGTTTGGCTTTGTGATGGGAACGGTAGGCATACTGGGAGTTACCATTGGAGTAGTAGTGGGTAACTTACTGGTTCGAAGATTCAGGACTATCCCTATGCTCCTGCCGATGGGACTTGTATTGATTGTTCCCAGTGTTGTTTACTCGATGTTAAGCTATTGGCAGCCTGTTGATTTGTGGGTTGTTAGTCTCAGTGTGTTTATAGAACAGATGGCTTATGGCTTGGGTGTGTCAGTTTATTTGGCTTACCAAGCCTCTCTTCCCGACAAAGCATTTGCCAAGTCACTGATGGCTGTTTCCATGATGGTGGCATGCGCTCTTTCAGGCCTTCTGCAAATACAGATGGGATACAACATCTTCTTCCTCACCACTTTGTCGCTTTCTGTGTTGACATTGTTTTCTGTTCTGTTAGCAAAGAAGTCCAGAATTTCAGATACCGCCATCTGAACTTCTGGACTCTTTTGCTAACTATCTGTAAGTTACGTATCTTCTTTTTCCCGTAATCATTGCGTTCTCTTCAGCTCTTCAATCATCTGATCGAGCTTGTGCAGTTCATGAGGTATTCGTATCTTTTGTGGGCAATGAGGTTCGCACTGTCCGCATCCAATGCAATGGTCTGCCTGACGTGAACGTGGGACAGAGCGGTCAAGGCTGATGAGGAAGTTCCTTCTGTTGGTGCGATACTGCGGGTCACCTGCATCGCGTGGGAGCAACCCTTCGTTCTTGCATTTGTTGTAATGAACGAAGATGCCGGGAATATCGACTCCGTAGGGACAAGGCATGCAGTACTTGCAATCATTGCAGGGAATGTTCTCCAATCCAACAATCTTCTTGGCAATGTCATCGTGCAGATACTCCATCTCTTCGTCGGTGAGGGGCTTCAGAGGACAATAGCTCAGCAGGTTGTCTTTCAGATGCTCCATATAGGTCATGCCGCTGAGCACGGTAAGCACTCCTTGGGGGGTGCCAGCATAACGGAAGGCCCATGAAGCCACGCTTCGTTCAGGAGCTCGCTGTTTCAACTCATTAGCCAAGTACTGTGGAAGGTTGTTCAGTCGTCCGCCTAAGAGTGGTTCCATGATAACGGCAGGGATGCCCATCTTCTGTAGTTCTGCATAGAGATAACTCGCATCGACATTACGTGAGTTGATTTCATCGGCAAAGTTCCAATCCAGATAGTTCAGCTCTATCTGTACGAAGTCCCAGTGATAGCGGTCATGCATGGCCAGCACCTCATCGAACACATTCTTGTACCCGTGAAACGAGAAGCCAAGGTTTCGGATGCGACCTGCCTCGCGTTCTTTCATGAGGAAGTCCATGATGCCGTTGTCAACGTAGCGATGATTGAACTCGTCCATGCCGCCGCCAATGGCATGAAGAAGATAGTAGTCGATATAATCGACTTGCAGCTCCTTCATAGAGTTTCGGTACATCTCAATGCTGGCTTCTCTACTCCAGAACTTGGAATTGAAGTTTGAGAGTTTGGTAGCCACAAAATACTCGCTGCGTTTATGGCGGCTTAGGGCGATGCCTGTGCAGCGTTCCGACTGTCCCTGACAATATACAGGCGAAGTGTCGAAATAGTTGACGCCGTGTTCAATGGCATAGTCAGTTTGACGGTTAATCATCTCCTGGTCAAACTCTTTGTCGTTGTCAGCTTTCGTCGGCAAACGCATCATTCCATAGCCCAACAGCGACACTTTCTCTCCTTTGGCGTTGGTTCGATAGGTCATCTGCCCAGTGGGCGGTTCCACCTGCCGTTTGTATTCCTCTGTAGCTTTAGATTCCTGTTTCTTACCTGTGCATGCAGCTACAAGGGTGGCGGCGGTGCCAGCACCTATATATTTCAAAAAATCTCTTCTATCCATAATCTCTAAATTGTTTTGTGTACCTCATGTCCTTCCACATATATGGCGGAGAAGGGACGCGCCGGACAAACATATTCGCAAGCACCGCAGCCGATACATGCATTCTCATTGATGGCAGGAATGTAGGGCGATTCCTCGTCGTTTTCGTCAAGGGGAACCATTTCGATAGCACCTGTTGGACAGTGGCGGGCACAGTTGCCGCACTCCACATTGTCGGTTAGTGGTACGCAGTTTTTCTTCACCCAAACAGCGTGGCCAATCTGAATGCTTGCTTTCTCCTCACGATCGATGGGCTTGATGGCTCCTGCAGGGCATACCTCTGAGCAACGTGTGCACTCGGGGCGGCAGTAGCCGTGTTCATAGCTCATGGTGGGTTGCATGAAGTGCATCAGGTCTGTTGAAGGGCGTAGCACGTCGTTTGGACAATCACTCACGCAGAGCTGACAACCCGTGCAATGATTGGCTAAATGCTGTGCGGAGAGCGAACCTGGGGGAGTAAGGGACGTCTGTCGTTCTGGAGCAACTTTGTCTTCCAGGTCGATGTAGCCGCCATCGAATACTTTCTTTTCCTGCGCCAAAGCAGCTGTTGTCAATAGGGCAGAAGAGAGAAGGAAAGAACGGCGGGAACTGTCAGTCTCAGTTTCCCTTTTGTTTTTATGCAAACGAGGTGTGCCGTATTTCAAGGCTCCAAAGTTGCAACTCTCTATACAATCTCCGCATACTACGCAGCGGCTGTAATCTACGTTGTGGTTCTTGAAATCTATGCATGCGGCTTTGCAGTTTTTTGTGCAGAGCGAGCAATTGCGGCACTTCTCTGTGTCAAAGCTTATTTTCAGGAACGAGTAGCGCGACAGGAAAGAGAGCACCGTTCCTACGGGACATATCGTATTGCAGTAGGTGCGGCCATTCCGCCAAGCCAGGATGACAAGCAACACAAGTGTCAGCGCGGCGATGATGAGCACGGGCAGCGACTTCATCCATACATCGACGGAATAGAAAGCATAGCTGTCGTAGTGCTCGGCAATTAAAGCCAGCACATTGTTGCCCAGTTTCCAAAGCGGTTGGAAAATCATTGTCACGATGCGTCCGAAAGCGCTGTAGGGAGCCAGCAACTGAACAATCGAACTCACACCTGCCAGTAGTGCGATAATGAAGATGGCCAGTACTGGATAGCGCAGCCATTTCTTTTCACCAGAATGAGTGTAGCGATTCTTCTTGGCTTTCTTGCCCATCCAGCCGAACACGTCCTGCATCACGCCTAAGGGACAGATGATGGAGCAATAGATGCGACCGAACACCAGCGTGAGCACAGCGAGCAGTACGACCACCACCACGTTGATGGCAAGAACGGCTTCAAGCGCTTGTACTTTAGCCATCCACGAAAGCCAGTGGTGGGCAGTACCCGTGAAATCGAGAAACAGCAGCGAGAGTCCTATGAAGAAGACTGCTGCCAGCGAGATTCTTATTTTCCTTAGCATATTTTAGTTCTTAATTCTTACAATCCAGATACTTACCTCATAAAGCAGCCATATTGGCAATGCCACTATGAGTAGTGTGAACGCATCGGTCGTGGGCGTGATGATGGCTGAAACGATGAGGATTGCCACAACGGCATGTCGCCTGTATTGGGCCATCATTCGACCGTTGATGAGGCCCATCTTGCCGAGAATGGCACAGACCACGGGCAGCTCGAACACCACTCCCATCACAAAGCTCATCCCGATAAATGTGTCGATATAGCTTTGCAGCGTCAGCATGTTGGCTACATCGGGGCTCACCTGATAGGTGCCCAGGAAGCGCACCGTGAGGGGGAAGATGAGCAGATAGTTGACCAGAGTGCCCAGCAGAAACATCGCGTAGGCCGAAATGCCAATCCACGTGGCAGCCTTCCGCTCGTTCTGATAGAGACCTGGGGCTATGAAGCCAAACAGCTGGTAGAGCACGTAGGGTGAGGCCAATAGCAGTCCTGTGTAGATAGCCACTCGCATGTGGGTCATGAACTGTTCGGTGAGTCCTGTGTTTATCAGGCTTATCTGGAACACTTCGTCGATACCTATCAGTCGATAGCTGATGAAGTCGCTCGAACGAGGAGCCAGTACAATGCTGAACAGACAGTCTTTCAGGAAGAATGCGACGATGGCGGCAACGACCACTACCAGCAGCGATCGAATGATGACGCTGCGCAGCTCGTCGAGATGTTCCCAGAACGTGGCCTGCTCACTCATGCTTCTGGCTTGTCGGTCTTCGTTTCGTCCTTCTCCTCTATGCTGTTCATGCCCTCCTTGAAACTCTTCACTCCTTTGCCCAGACCGTTCATCAGCTCAGGAATCTTCTTGCCGCCAAAAAGCAGCAGCACCACCAGGGCGATGATGATGATTTCGTTGAGGCCGAGACCTCCAAATAATAATAAGTTCGCGTACATTATTTATAGAATTTTGCAATCGGATGCAAATATAAGAAAAAAATCTTGCTTGACAAGGAAAAGAATCAATTATTTGAATGAATTTGAGTGATAAAGGATAGGAAAAGTGTTTATGCTAAACTCATGGAGTGTTTATGTTAAACGCTTCGAGTGTTTAGCTTAAACGCATCCAGCGTTCGCTTAAATGCATCGGACGTTCGCTTAAATGCATCGGACGTTCAGTTAAATGCATCGGACGTTCAGTTAAATGCATCGGACGTTCGTGCAAACATTCTTTGCATTTACGAAATCACCGAATTGTTGCATATAAAAAAACTAAAGTATGCTTTCGTTTCATGTTTTTTTTGTAATTTTGCGCCGAAATTTCAAATAGCCGCCGATGATGGCGACATTCAATCGATTGAATAAAATCTTATAAAACTGTTATTTAGGAATGAACATTTCTTATAAATGGCTGAAGGAGTATGTTGACTTCGACCTTACGCCCCAGCAGGTGTGCGATGCGCTCACTTCAACGGGTCTTGAAGTCGATGCTCTGGAAGAAGTGCAGACCATTCGCGGTGGTCTGAAAGGATTGTACGTGGGCAAAGTGCTCACCTGCGAGCCCCATCCAAACAGCGATCACCTGCATGTGACTACGGTTGACTTAGGCAAAGGCGAACCGTCGCAGATTGTCTGTGGCGCTCCCAATGTGGCAGCCGGACAGAAAGTGATTGTGGCCGATCTGGGCTGTGTGCTCTACGATGGCGATCAGGAATTTGTGATCAAGAAATCGAAGCTACGCGGCGTTGAGTCATGCGGCATGATTTGTGCTGAGGACGAGATAGGTGTAGGCACATCGCATGAGGGTATCATCGTGCTGCCCGACGATGCTGTTGTAGGCACTCCTGCCGCTGAGTATTATCATCTGGAAAGCGACTGGCTCATTGAGGTCGATATCACAGCCAACCGTGCCGATGGCCTGTCGCACTGGGGCGTAGCGCGCGACCTGCACGCATGGCTCGTGCAGCGCAATGCCGAAGGCACCCTTCGCTACGAGGGCAAAATGCATCGTCCATTAGTAGGCGATTTCATCGCCGACAACCACGACCTTCCCATCACCGTAGAAATAGAGAACACCGAGGCATGCAAGCGCTATGCCTGCGTGAGCATCACGGGGTGCGAGGTGAAGGAATCGCCCGATTGGTTGAAAAACAAGCTCACCACCATTGGCCTGCGTCCTATTAACAATATTGTGGATATCACAAACTATGTGATGATGGCATACGGACAGCCCTTGCATTGCTTTGATGCCGACATGGTGAAAGGCCATAAGATTGTGGTGAAGACCATGCCTCAGGGAACACCCTTCGTGACTCTCGACGGAGTGGAGCACAAACTGAGCGACCGCGATCTCGCCATCTGCAATGCTGAAGAACCCATGTGTATTGCCGGTGTGTTCGGCGGTAAGGGCAGCGGCACTTATGAAACCACGAAGAACGTGGTGTTGGAGTCTGCCTATTTCCATCCCACATGGATTCGCAAGTCGGCTCGCCGGCACGGACTGTCAACAGACGCATCGTTCCGTTTTGAGCGCGGCATCGATCCCAATGGCGTGATTTATGCATTACAACAGGCAGCCCTGCTCTGCAAGGAACTGGCTGGCGGTAAGATTTCGATGGATATCTGCGATGTTTATCCAGAGCCTATCGAGAATGTGCGTGTGTCATTGCAATACGACTATGTGAACACACTCATAGGCAAGCAAATCCCGGCAGACATCGTGAAGAGCATCTGCAATTCGCTTGAGATGGAAGTGCTGTCAGAGGGAGCCGACGGCATACTGATTGAAGTGCCTGCATATCGTGTTGACGTAACTCGTCCGTGCGATGTGGTGGAAGACATCCTGCGCATCTATGGATATAATAATGTGGAGATTCCCACACAGCTGAAGTCCTCGCTCGTCATCAAGGGCGAAGAAGACCGAAAGCATAAGCTTCAGAACCTTGTGTCGGAACAACTGGTGGGAGCCGGATTCAACGAGATACTGAACAACTCACTGACCAAGACGGCCTATTATCCTGAAGATGCTACGGTGGTGAAGATTGTCAATCCGCTCTCAAGCGATCTTGGCGTGATGCGACAAACGTTGCTCTACGGAGGGTTAGAGAGCGTCGAACACAACGTGAAGCGCAAGGCGCAGAACCTGCGGTTCTTCGAGTTCGGCAACTGCTACTTCTTCGATCCAGAGAAAACCAATGAAGACAACCCCATGCAGGCTTATAAGGAAGAAAACTATCTTGGAATGTGGGTGACAGGTAAGCGTGTGGAAGGCTCATGGGCGCATCCCGATGAGGATAGCACATACTATGAGCTATCGGCATACGTGCAGAACATTCTACAACGCATCGGCATGAAGCCGGGCATGCTGGTCACGAAGAAGAGCAACAATCCTAACTTCTCAGCTGCACTCATGATGGAGAATCGAGGAGGAAAGAAACTCATTGAGATGGGTGTGCTTTCAAAGAAGCTCCTGAAGCAGTTCGATTTGCAGCAGCCAGTATATTTTGCTGAGTTGAATTGGACACAACTGATGAAAGCAACGAAGAAGAACGAGGTCACTTTCACAGAGATTTCGAAGCATCCTGCCGTCAGTCGAGACCTCGCCCTGTTGATTGACAACAGCGTAGAGTTCGCACAGATTGAGCAGATAGCACGTCAGACAGAGAAGAAACTGCTGAAGCAGGTGGAACTCTTCGACGTTTACGAAGGCGATAAGTTGCCACAGGGAAAGAAGTCGTATGCTGTCAACTTCATCCTTCAGGATACGGAGAAAACCATGAACGACAAGCAGATCGATGCTGTCATGCAGAAGCTCATAGCTAGCCTGAAGAAGCAGCTCGGTGCTGAACTTCGCTAATTTGATCATTAAAGTGAAATAGTAAAATAGTAAAATTAAAACATGGGAAGAGCATTTGAATATCGTAAAGCAACAAAGCTGAAGAGATGGGGCCACATGGCCAAGACATTCACCAAGATTGGCAAGCAGATAGCCATTGCCGTGAAGGCTGGCGGTCCGGAGCCTGAGAACAATCCCGCACTGCGTGCCATTATTGCCAACGCAAAGCGCGAGAACATGCCGAAGGACAACATTGAGCGTGCCATCAAAAACGCAATGGGTAAAGACCAGAGCGACTATAAGGAAGTGACCTACGAAGGATACGGCCCTCACGGAGTGGCAATCTTTGTTGAGACGCTGACCGACAACACCACCCGTACCGTGGGCGACGTTCGCTCGGTGTTCAACAAGTTCAGCGGCAACCTTGGTACACAAGGTTCCCTCTCATTCCTCTTCGACCACAAGGCTGTGTTCACCTTCAAGAAGAAGGATGGGTTGGATATGGACGAAATGATTCTCGATCTCATTGACTATGGTGTAGAAGATGAGTACGATGAGGATGAGGAAGAGAACAGCATCACTATCTATGGAGATCCTTCATCATTCAGTGCTATCCAGAAGCATTTGGAGGAGAACGGATTTGAAGTGACAGGTGCTGAGTTCACTCGTATCCCCAACGACCTGAAAGACGTTACCCCCGAGCAGCGCGAAGCCATCGACAAGATGGTAGAAAAGCTGGAGGACTTCGACGACGTGCAGACCGTTTACACCAACATGAAGCCCGAAGAAGAGTAATCAGAATATTTTTGATAAAAACTCATTGCTATGTCGCAGATATTTCATATATTTGCGACATAGTTCTTTTGTGTTTAACCAAAATCCTTTTAATATGATGAAAGTAGGAGTACCCAAGGAAATCAAGAACAATGAGAATCGGGTGGGCATGACGCCATCGGGCGTTGCCGAGTTGGTAAGACGTGGGCATCAGGTCTTCGTACAGCATACTGCAGGGGAGGGCAGTGGCTTCAGCGATGAGGCCTATCAGAACGTGGGCGCACAGATTATGCCCACTATTGAGGATGTCTATGCCGCTGCCGACATGATAGTGAAGGTCAAGGAACCCATCGCTCCCGAGTATCCGTTGGTTCGCAAAGGACAGGTTGTCTTCACCTATTTCCATTTTGCCTGTGAGGAAGAGCTTACCCACGCCATGCTGAAGAGCGGTGCTGTGTGTATAGCCTACGAGACTGTGGAACGCGATGACCATACACTGCCTCTGCTCATCCCCATGAGTGAGGTTGCCGGACGTATGGCAACACAGAATGGTGCCTACTATCTGCAGAAAACGAAAGGCGGAAAAGGCAAACTGATGGCTGGTGTGCCAGGCGTGAAACCTGCCCGTGTGCTGGTGCTTGGTGGTGGAACGGTAGGAGAGGCTGCAGCCCGAATAGCTGCCGGAATGGGAGCTGAGGTGACAATCACCGACGTGTCGCTGCCTCGTCTGAAACAGCTGGCTGCTGAGATGCCTGCCAATGTGCATACGCTCTATTCTTCAGAACATAACATTCGGCAGGAACTGCCCACTGTCGATGTGGTCATCGGCTCAGTGCTCATCCCTGGCGATGCCGCACCCAAGCTCATCACCCGTGATATGCTCCGTATGATGGAACCTGGCACTGTGCTTGTCGATGTAGCTATCGATCAGGGCG
>JAEEGH010013030.1_pt1 | contig 18541 bp, 17 predicted proteins | sample 9134181 | NCBI WGS metagenome assembly JAEEGH01 (sample SAMN16246544, study PRJNA631951) | gut metagenome | biome: gut microbiome; feature: rumen; material: DP-attached | host: Bos | place: Iran: Karaj | collected 2018-10 | reverse complement strand
TACCCCGCGTCCTCTCTCATGGTGTCAAACATACGTAACCGTTCCTTCCGATCGGAGAAAGAAGACCGGGCACTCCCGGTCTTCTTTCGTCAGGGATTGACCACGTTCCGGGGCGTCCCGGCGAGGAAGCCCTTCACATTGTCCACGGTGCAGTCCATGATCCTCTGACGGCTCTCTTTTGCCGCCCAGGAGATGTGCGGGGTGATGATGCAGTTTTTGGCCTTGAGCAGAGGGTTATCCGCCCGGATGGGCTCGGTGGACACCACATCCAGTCCGGCGGCGGCCACCTTGCCGGAATTGAGCGCGTCCGCCAGGTCCTGCTCCACCACCATCTGGCCGCGGCTGTTGTTGATGATGATCACGCCGTCCTTCATCTTGGCGATGTTTTCTTTGTTGATGATGCCGGTGTTGAAGGGCAGGAGCGGCATCTGGAGGCCCAGCACGTCGGCCCCGGCGAAGAGCTCGTCCAGGGAGACATATTCCACGCCCATGGCCAGCGCGTCGTCCCGCTGACGATTATCGTAGGTGATCACGCGCATGCCCAGCGCCCGGGCTATGGCGGCGGTGTGGATGCCGATGTTTCCGCAGCCGAGCAGGCCGTAGGTCTTCCCCTCGAGCTCAACGAGGGGATAATCCCAGTAGCACCACTCGGGATTGTCGGCCCATTTGCCCTCGTAAACCGTCCGGCTGTGGTGGCCGATATGATGGCAGACCTCCAGCAGCAGCGCGATGGCGAACTGGCTGACGGAATAGGTGCCGTAAACGGGCACATTCATGACCGGGATCCCCTTTTCCTTCGCGCAGGCGATGTCCACCACGTTGTACCCGGTGGCCAGCACGGCGATGGCTTTGATGTTGGGGCAGCGGTCCATTGTCTCCCGGGAGATCGGCGTTTTGTTCATGACAACGATATCGGCGTCCCCGATCCGCTCGGCGATCAGCGGCGACTCCTCATAGGAAGTGCGGTCGTAGACCGTCAGCTCTCCAAGGGCAGCCAAAGCGTCCCAGCTCAGGTCGCCGGGGTTTTCCGTATATCCGTCCAGTACAACGATTTTCATGATTCTTCCTCCAACTTATATGATCTTTGCACGGACGGCTAAAGATCTTCTCCCAGGGCGTCCAGTCCGTGAACGTTTTCCATTTTCCTCGCCTTGATATTCTTGACCAGAAGAGTGAACACCGTCAGGCTCAGCGCGGTAAGGACGGCCGCGTACACCGGCAGCGTGCGCCAGGCCATCGTGGCGTTGAGCACCAGACCCAGCAGCACAGGGGTGACGGTCTGGGCGGCCATGCTGGCGGTATAATAGTAGCCGGTGAACTTGCCGATCTTTTTCGAGGAGCACAGCTCCACCACCATCGGGAAGGAGCAGTTGTGTACCAGCGCCATACCGAAGCCTTTGGCTACCCAGACGCCGTAAAGCAGCGCCGGGAAAGCGAACTCGCCGTTGGCGCCGACCACGCGTCCGGTCGGGGCGGCGAAGCAGCTTACGATCAGACCCGCCAGCGTGCAGGCCAGTCCGCAGGAAATAGTCCACTTGCGCCCTATCCTGTCGGCGATGGACCCCGCCGTCGCGAAGCCGATCACCGATGCCAGCCCGCCCACGATGGTCAGGATCATCGTAGCGCTCGACACGGAGTTCAGATAGTAAATGACATAGTTGCCGATATATGTGCCCAGCGCGTTGTCGGACATAAACCACAGAAACTCCGCGCCGAGAATGGCCAGCAGCATGTTCCGGTTGGCGCGGGACATCGGCTTGTCGTCGTCGATGGGCGTTTCCACGGCGGCCATGGCCTCGCCGAGGAGCATATCCTCACGCATCTCCTCGGCCACCGCGTTTTCGCGCACGGTGAAGAACAGCACCAGCGCCGAGATCACCATCAGCACGCTGGCGATCAGGAACGGCAGCTCGATGGTCCACAGGCTGCGCGCGTCGTCCGGGGCGTTGATATAGCTCGAGAGCACCAGAAAGATACCCAGCACCGTTGCGGCCGCTCCGCCCAGGTAGCCCATGATATTGATGATGCCGTTGGCGCGGGCGCGAAGCGGCTTGGGCGTGATATCGGGCATCAGGGCCACGGCGGGGTTGCGGTACATCATCATGAAGATGAGCACCACGGCCATCATGCTCACCATGCCCGCGATGTTGTTGCGATGGAAGAACAGCGGGATGAAGGGGAAAGCCACGGCGGCCACGAAAGTGCCCGTGAGGATATACGGCATGCGCTTGCCGATGCGGGTGTGAGTCCGGTCCGACAGCGAGCCGAATATCGGCAGCAGGATCAGCGCCGCCAGGTTGTCGCAGGCCATGATGATGCCCACGATCCACTGCACGTTCAGGATCTTGTCCGGCGCCGAGGCCTTGAGCTCCGCGCTGGAAAGGCCGTACATCCGGCGGGCAAAAATGTCCGTCAGGAAGGTGGGGCACCAGGAGTCGTATACCTGCCAGAGCAGCAGGATCCCGAAAAAGGCGAAGCCGATGAGAAAGGTCCGTTTGTAATTGAGCCGGAGTTTTGGGGAATCCATGATCAGCCCTCCTCTTGACCGTGCCGGTAAAGGCGCGGTATTGCGTATATTTTACGGCAAAACGGCGCTCTTTACAATAGTCGGCCGAGGGATTAAAATAGTGCCCGAAAAAAATGAGAGGTGACTCGTTTGAAGACAGGAGAAAAGATCCTCTGCGGTATGCTGGGCGGCTCGCTCTGCGCGGGCGCCGCGGCGGCGTGGCTCATCGCTCCGGCGCGGCCGACCGGGGAACAGCGGGATCTGATCAGCGGACTGAATTTTGCCCATCGGGGTCTGTACGACAGCGGGAACGGCGTTCCGGAAAACTCGCTGGCCGCGTTCCGGCTGGCGGCGGAGCACGGATACGGCGCGGAGCTCGACGTGCGCATGACCCGGGACGGCGTGCTGGTGATCGCCCACGATTCCAATCTGAAAAGGATGACCGGCACGGATCTTTCGATAGAGGAACACGACTACGAGGAGATCTCCGGGCTGCGCCTGGAAGGAACGGAAGAAAGCGTGCCTCTATTCGCCGACGCGCTGGACGTCCTGTTTTCCGCGGACGTGCCGGTGATCGTGGAACTCAAATCCGTACCCCGAAACCGGAGAGACGCCCTGTGTTCGGCGGTTCTCGCCGAGCTGGACCGCAGGGACGGCCGCTTCTGCGTGGAGAGCTTCGATCCCATGATCGTGCGGTGGTTCCGCCGGAACGCCCCGGATATCCTTCGCGGTCAGCTCACAGCGCAGCGTGAGGAACTTGATCTCGACGCGTTTCGGGCCTACGCGGGCAGTCATGTGCTCTGCAACTTCCTCGGCCGGCCCCAGTTCATCGCTCACCGGGTGGGGAAAAAGGCGCTGACGGTCCGGGCGTCGGAAGCCATGGGGGCGATGCGCGTGTGCTGGACGGCCCATGACCGCAGCCGGGAGGCGGAAAACGACGCGGTCATATTCGAAAACTATCGGCCTCCGGTGCGCTTCCATGAAACGTAAGCGGATCGCCGCGCTGCTGCTGAGCCTGGCGCTGGCGCTGAGCGGCTGCGTCAACAGGCCCGCCCGGTCACCGGAGCCTGCGCCGGAGCCGGCTGAGAACACTCCCGAGGCCACGGCGGAGCCTATCCCGATGGCGCCTGCCGAGGCCTCCCCGACGCCTGCCGTCACAGCCGAACCCACTCCGGAAGGCGCGCCTACTCCGCCCCCGCCCGCGGAGGCCTGCGCTCATCCGCAGTGGATCAACGGCATCTGCGCGGTCTGCGGCGCCGAGTGCGCGCACCCCTCGTGGGAGAACGGGAAATGTACGGTCTGCGGAACGAAGTGCCGCCACCCCTCCCACGACGCGAAAACGCTGATCTGTTCCGTGTGCGGAAAAACCGTACCGCACAACTTCCTCAACAGTCAGTGTGAAATGTGCGGCGCAAAGCCGAAATTCACCCACGACGTCCTGCTTCGCAGCGCCTTCCTTTCCGACGCGCCTCAGGGCACGGTGCAGACGCTGACGTACCTGACCCACGATTATTACACCGAAGGCCAGACCTGGGGGTACGCGCCTCTTACCAAAAAGATGTGCGTCTATCTCCCCTACGGCTACGACCCGTCGGAGAAATACGATGTGATGATCCTTGTGCACGGCACGGGGGGCACGGAGACCTATTGGCTGCTGGACGCCCAGCAGATCATCCCCGAACCCGGCTTCGGCGTGACCACGAGAGAGCTGCTGGACAAAGCGATGAATTCGGGCTGGTGCCGTAAAATGATCGTCGCGACGCCCTGCTTTTACCGCGACGGATCCAACCGGGACGATTTTGAGAGGAAACGGGATGAGGAGCAGTTCCTGCTGGAGCTGCAGAACGATATCCTTCCCGCGCTGGTCAACACATACTCCACCTACGCGTCCGGACCCTCCCGGGAGGAGATCTCCGCGGCGAGGAATCATTTTGCCTACGCGGGCCTGTCCCTGGGTTCAATCTATGTCTACACCTCCGTCATGCGTGAGTGCCTTGACCTTTTCGCCTGGTTCGGGTGCTTTTCCGGCAGCGAGGCCCGCGAATACATGAACGCGCTGATCACCGCGCTCAACTCCGAGGAATACGCGCATTATCCGATACTGTACTTCTACAACAGCGCCGGCGGGAGCGACAGCATGTTTGCCGAGCACCGCGACGACTACCGCAAACTGGTGGCCGCTGTGCCCGCGCTGACCGACGGGAAAAACGCAGCCTTTACAGAGATCCGCGCCGCATCCCACAGCTATAAGGCCTGGGGGACCGGGCTGTACAATTTCCTTCGGGTGGTCTTCGCCCAGCCGGAGGAGCCGAATTGAGGAGCGCCATGGAACCGACGGAACATCCGGATATCTTTGACCGGCTGATGACTCTGCCCGGTCTCCGGCTTTTGGAGCCGTTCTACAAAAAGCACAAGGCCGTACTGCTCTATCTCTTTTTCGGAGGGCTGACCACCGTGATCAGCATCGCGGTTTTCTGGCTGTTCCGCTACCCCTTCGGACTCAATGAGCTGGTGGCCAATATCATCTCCTGGCTGGCGGCCGTCCTTTTTGCCTTCCTTACCAACCGGGTGTGGGTATTCCGCGCGCCTACAAAGACGACGGGGGAGTTCCTGCGCCAGATGGCCTCGTTTTACGGCGGAAGGGTCGTCACGCTGCTTATAGAAGAAGCGATGCTGGCCGTTTTCATCACATGGCTCGGCTTTTCGGACATGCCGGTCAAGATCACTGCGCAGATCGTGGTGATCGTGCTTAATTATTTCATCAGCAAGCTGTTCATATTCAAAAAGAAAAACGCGTAGGGAGGCAATGCTCATGGAATGGACCGAAACGGAATTCTCCGCGCTTGACGCGGCGCTGGACGACGGGGTGCTCGTTGAGCAGATCGCCGAGGCAAAGGACGCCGCGGAGATCCGCGCCTTGGTTTCCGGGAAAGGCGCGCCGCTTTCGGACGGGGCGGCACAAAGCGCATTTACGGCGCTGGAGCGGCTGCGCGCCGACGGACTGCAGTCCGAGGACCTGCAGTTCATCTCCGGCGGCTGCAGGGAGCTGGGTGAGGACGGCATAGGCGCTTACATCAGCATCATGTGTATGGTCAAATACCGTAGATGCCTGTTCTGAGACAGGATCGAACGACGCCCCCGGGAGCGGCTGCGGCTGTGCCCGGGGGCGGTTCTTATTATCCGGCGTTTCGGACAGATGTGTGCCGCGGACGCGGCGGCATGCCCAAACGCAGAAACCTCCGGCTTATGCCGGAGGTCCCTGCCTGAGAGATGAATCGTTTGGAGAATCCGAAAGAAGTGATCACTGTTTCTTTGAAGCAGCCAGGTCGGCCTGCAGCTTCGCGTAGTTCTCCTGAGCGGCGCGGGCGGCGTCCTCGTCGGACAGACGGTAGAAGATCACGAACACGCACGCAGCCACGAGAGCGATGCAGGCGGGGATGATGTACGCGGCGAACATGTAGCTGTTGACCCAGTCGGGAGAGGGCGTGAAGCCCGCCTCGTATCCGGTGCGGCCCAGCAGCCACAGGCCGATCGTTCCGCCGACGGCCATGCCGATCTTCATCGGGGGAGCGGACAGACCCATGACGATGCCGCGGGTGTCCTTGCCGGTCTTGTTGAAGTGATACTCGCCGGCGTCCATGTACAGCAGCATGACGAACGGGCTGTAGGCGTACATGATGAAGGTGGAGATGATACGGCCGGCAATGACGTAGTACCAGCTGTAGCGGCCCAGGATACCGACGATCAGGTTCACGCAGGGCCCGATGAAGTAGCCGATGGAGATGGCGCGCTTCTTGCCGAGCTTCTGGCCCAGCTTAGGCATGATCATGGCGGCGAAGAAGCCTGCCACGGAGCCGACCAGCGAGGCGATGGTCATCAGGGAGAAGTCGCCGGCTACGTAGATCCAGTAGTAGGAGCCGATACCGGAGGTGATGTTGGTGGAGATGTTCAGGATGGTGTTGGTCACGAACAGGGCCAGCAGCATCTTGTTCTCGGTCAGGGCGCCGATCATGTCGGCGGGCGTGATCTGGTGGATCTGGCCGCCGGCGCCGACAGGCAGATCCTTGCCGTCAGCGAGCTTCGCGATCGCGCCGAAGGCGAAGGGCATCGGCAGCATGAACACGGTGGCGATGGTGAAATAGTTCCACTTGCCGAAGGGCATCTTGGTGACCAGGGTGGGGATGAAGGCGGTGATCAGGGCGATGACCGTGCCCAGACGGGTCATCATAACGGTCATGGCCTGACGGTTGGCGGGGTTGGGGCCGGCCACGGCGCCCATGACGCCGTAGTAGGCGGTCTGCAGGATGTTCATCAGGGAGTTCAGGATGGCGTAGGCGACGCACATGACCAGCAGGCGCAGCCACACGGGACCCTCGGTGGGGAACACCTCAAGCATGATGCAGATGGCCAGGATCCAGCGGCCGACCAGCAGCCACTGCTGGTTCTTGCCTTTGCCGGGCAGGAGCTTGACCTTCTCAATAATGGCACCGGAGAAGAGGCTGACGATGAAGTCCATAGTCTTGGCGATCAGCAGGGCCGTCGCCAGGGCACCCGTGGGTACTTTCAGCACCTCGGTCGCGAAGGTATTCAGGTACATGAACCCGGTCATGATCGCCAGTGTGTTCAGCGAATACATGCCTATGGTCCATATCTCTTTTTTGCTGCTTGTGACTTGCATGAATCTTCCTCCCATTCTTTCGTATTTTGGTTTCGTGGGGCGATACTTCCCACTCATATCCTGTCCTCAGTATATGCAGGCGCCGGAGGAGAAAAAATGTATCAAAAGCACAAAGAATGTGAATAGAATATGAATTATCTTTGAACATTTGACGAACACAAATCGTGAGCATAAGCTAACTTATATGTGAAATGTATGAAAATAAAGGGAAAATAAAAGGAAACGCGATGTTTATATGCGAGAAAATAACAAAAACACAATTGACAAGCTTCGGAGCGGAAAAGACGCCGAATTTATGCAATATGCACAACAAGACAGGCGCCGGTCTCTAAGGAAGCATCGGGCGGAAAAGCCCGGCAGTTATTGAAAGACAGTGCGCGGTTTGCTATGATGGAGACAGCGGAGCCTGCCGGAAAAGGCTCCGGAATCAGATCATGAGCGGAGCCGCGGAGTCATTCCTCCGGCCCACGCGGAAAGGGGAAATAATGAACATACCCGAGCAGTTCCTGAAGAATCAGACGTTCGATTCCCGGGCCATCGGCTTCAACCGCCAGCTGATCCCGAGCATGATCAACGGCGGCACCCATGGAGACACCAACATCGGATACAAAGTGATGCCCGACGGGAAGGTCTGGGTAAGCCTGTACGGCCCTGCAGCCAAGGAGGTCACCGCGGGTCCCCCGGAGAACCTTGTAAAGCTCACGCTGCAGGAAGACGGCATGTGGACCGGAACGATACAGTATGAGGATCCCGGTCTCAAGCAGCTCATCTTCTATGTGGACGGCGTGCGCGTGGTCAATCCCCTGGCGCCGATCGGTTATGGCTGGGGCTACGGCATCAACTACATCGAGGTCCCCGATCCGGACCAGGATTACCTCCTGATCAGGGACGTGCCCCACGGTACGGTTTCTCAGGAGTATTTCTTCTCCGCCGTGACCGGTGAGACAGAGTGCTGCTACGTCTACACGCCTCCGAAATACCGCGACGATCCCGATACTGTGTACCCTGTCCTGTACCTGCAGCACGGCGGCGGGGAAAACGAGGCGTGCTGGACGCATCTGGGCAAAGTGAACTTCATCATGGACAACCTGCTCGCGGAGGGAAAGGCGGTCCCCTTCATCATTGTAATGAACAACGCCATGATGCAGGTAAACACCGACGGCAGCCCCCGCCTCGATACGAGCCTGTTCAACGACATGCTGATCCGCGACTGTATCCCCTTTATCGAGTCGAAATACCGCGCGATCCCGGACAAGAAAGCGCGAGCGGTCGCGGGCCTGTCCATGGGGTCGCTGCTCGCCGGCGAGATGATCATGGCGCATTACGATGTCTTCGGTTCCGCGGGCCTGTTTACCGGCTATACCTATCCTGTGATGCCCGGAGCCGTCCGGTCGCAGGAGGAACAGCTCAGGGCTTTGGACGACGCGGACACCTTCAACCGGGAGGTCGATCCGTTTTTCGGCGCGATCGGCGATCACGAGGTATCCCTGCCGCTGTTCGAAAAGGAACGGGAATACTGCCGGGAGAAGGGGATCCGTTATATCCAGAAGATCTATCCCGGTTATCATGAATGGCGGGTGTGGAGAGCTGCTTTCCACGACTATGCCCAGCTGGTGTTCAGATCCCTGTAAGCCGCCGGACGCGGCCGCCTCGGCGCCGAAACAACAGGGAACCGGCAGGGGACCGAGAACATCGGATCCCCTGCCGGTTTCGTATATCCCGGCTGTTCAGCCTGCCGGGCAGATCATCGGTAGTACTTTTCCACGCCGCCGTAGCCCATGATGAGCTTGCCCTGTCTTGTTTTTTCCATGAAGCTGTTCAGCCGTTTCCGGAATTCCCCGGGCCGATTCCTCGCCGCTTCGATGTACGCGATCCGTATGCGTCTGTAGGACTCGGAAAACGTCCGGTAATTCTCCCATACGGCCGCGTCCTCCCGGAGCGTCTCAATGATATCCGGCGGGAAGACGAACGGCGCGCGGATAACGGGAAGGATGCTCTCCCTGACCTTGGGGTGGATAAGACCCCGGGAGTCCAGCCAGATCAGCCTCTCGATATTGGGCCGGGAATACGGACTCCCCTTTTTCCTCGGAGTAAAACGCTGGGCTCTGTGCGTCTCGTCGATATGCTTTATTGTGCTGTCGATCCACCCAAAGCAGAGAGCTTCCTCCACAGCATCGTTGTAGGACAGGCTCTTTTCTCCCGAGGCTTTCATCGGAAACACGAACCAGATCTCCGAAGACGACTCAAAATGCTCCGCAAGATAAGCGCGCCATTCGGCTCTGTCGCTTGTGTAAACCGTTTCCATACCGTTTCTCATCAGATCGCGTACGCGCGCCTGCCGGCCGGGGCCTGCGTCGTTTCTGTCATTCGAGGTAGCGCAGCTTCAGCTCCTCGCGCTGGGCGTCAGTGACGCCCAGCCCATCCCGGATAAAGGCGTCGAAGCTGCCGTAGCGCGCTTCTGCCTCCGAATAGACGGTGAGCGGATACTTCTCATGAGCGCCCATGAAGGCGAACATCGCCTGCTTCGCGTTCTCATCCATACCGCCCTCGCGCTCGGCGATCATTTCGATGAAATGACTGACCTCGTCCTTCAGGTACACATTTGTGATCAGATAGTCCGCCATGATATCCTCGCGGCCCACGCCGAGCATCTCCTGAATGATCAGTGCGCCGGTGCCGGTGCGGTCCTTGCCGGCGGTGCAGTGCCACAGGATCGCCTTCTCCCGGGGCTCAAACAGAAGCCGGACGAACCGACGGTACTGCGCCAGGCAAAACTCGTCGGTGACGAAGCGGGCGTACACCTTCGCCATGTTCTCTATGGCCGTCTCGGGATCCGGCGGGGGACCGATCCGCCGGTCGGATTCCTCATCCCGGGTGACTCCCGAGGCCTGCATTTCAAAAATCGGCAGATGCAGGTATTCCACTCCGGGGATCTCGGGGTCGGGGCTCTCGCCGACCTCCTGTGAGGAGCGCATGTCCACCACCAGGCTCACATGCTCTTTGAACCAGTCCGGATCCTTCAGATCGCTGAGCTTGGCGCTCCGATAAAGCATGTCGGAACGGATCCTGCGCCCGTCTTTTGTGCGCATCCCGCCGAGATCACGGGTGTTGTTCATCCCCGGAATGTCGACATATTTGCTGATAACTGTGTCCATCGCGATTCCTTTCTCCGCAAAAGGTGATTCCTGACTCGATCGAAACAAAGATGTGCGCTTATATTATATCCGACCGAACGCGCGAAAACAACCGTCAACCATGCGAAAAGCGCTCGCCGGCAGACCGGCCTCTTCCGCTGCGTGAGGCATCCTTCCGCTTGCCTGACGGCCCGGGGCGGGATATAATGGACACAGGATGTTCGCCCGCTGAAAAAAGAAAGGAGCTGCCTATGAAGCGCAAGGAATTTCCCCGCGTTACTCCCGAATCCGTCGGCATCCCCGCCGCTGCCGTGGAAAAGCTGCTGGACACTTTGGAATACGACGGCTTTACCGAGCCCCACGGGATCATGATCTACCGCCACGGCAAGGTATGCGCCGAAGGCTGGTGGAGCCCGTATACCGCCGGCATGAAGCATGCCCAGATGTCTCATACCAAGACCTACGCCGGTACGGCGGTGGGCATCGCGGTCACCGAGGGGCTGGTGAGGCTGGACGACCGGCTCATCGACATTTTCCCCGATCTGGCCCCGGAGACGCCGAGCGAATACCTGAAAAAACTGAAGGTACGGGACGTTATGTGTATGGGCGCCGGCATGCCCAGAATGCCCAAACAGGAGCTGGACTGGGTCAGGGCTTTCCTGGCCAATGAGATCGTATTTGAACCCGGCACCCGGTTTATCTACAGCACCAGCTGCGAGCTGCAGGCGGCCATCGTCCGCCGGGTCAGCGGATTCGGTCTCATGGATTACCTGAAGCCCCGGCTTTTCGACAAGCTGGGGATCGACACGAACAATCTGTTCTGGGCCCGCCAGGGCGACGGCAGCGAGTTCTGCAGCGCCGGCCTGCAGGCCACAACGGAGGACAACCTTCGCCTGATGGCGCTTTATCTGAACAAAGGGGTTTGGGAAGGAGAGAGGATCCTCTCCGAAGAGTTTGTGGCTCAGGCGACCACCGCCCGGATCAGCACGCGAAATCCGGACGACAGGACCCCGATACCCGAAAACACCAACCCCGGTTACGGTTTCATGCTGTGGATGTGCCCGCCCGAGGAAAGCTACCGCGCCGACGGCCTGGGCGGTCAGTATACGGTGGTATTGCCCCGGCAGGACATGATCCTCTCCGTCACAGAGAGCTCCGATAACCCCGTACGGACGCTCGACGCCTTCTGGGAATTCCTGAAAGAAGTGCGTGACGAGCCTCTCCCCGAGGATGAAGAAGCGGACCGGAAGCTGGAGCGCCGCATGCGGCGGCTGTGCCTGCCCGCGGAGCCCATCGCGCCCGACGCGCTCCGCCGGGAGATGGTGAACGGCGCCGAGTGGCACATGGCGAGCGGCAGCGTGTCCTTCGGGAATACGCGCTTTGACTTTGGGTTCAATGACGGCCTCACGGACTTTTCGTTCCGCTTTTTTACCGATCATCTGCTTTTCACATTTACCGAGGACGGCGTGACCCAGACTGTCCGGGCCAATACGGACGGCAGCCGCCACTGGAACGACGTGGCCTCCGGCGCCGCCCTGTACAGCGCTTACTGGCCGGACGACAACACCCTGCGCCTGGTATACCGGCCCGTCACCGGCATGTTCACCCGGAAGATCGACTTCGTTTTCAGCGGAACCGGCTGCGATATCACCGACGTGGGCGGCCTGAATATCCGGCTCCCGGGGACGCCTCCGGCAGAACCCATTTTCGCGTACCGCACAAAATGACCCGCACGCGGGCATTCCCGCTTGTAAGAAAGCAAGAGCTCCGGAAACATGCGTCGTTTCCGGAGCTCCTTGCCGTCATGGATCGTTCTTAAGGCTTCTCAGGTATCGAACAGACTGATCTGAGGATATTTTTCCGGCAGTTTCTCCATAAACCGGAAACAGTCCTCGGGCTTGGAGAGCATCCCGTTCTCCCGGCAGATCCGGCGAAACACCTCTGTCAGCTTCCCCGCGTTCGGGCTCGGCAGCTCGTACGCGTTTCCGTATCGGGCGATATATCGCTCCTTCATACCCGGGAAATGACGGTCCAGCGCCGCGTAATAATATTCCCGGCTGCCGTCCCTAAGGGTCAGGCCCATCCCGAAATCTATGACGCCGCTGACGCCGGCGCGGGCGCACGCGGAAAGGATGGCGGTGATGTTCTCTTCCGTATCGTTGATAAACGGCAGGATGGGCGTCAGCCACACGATAGTGGGTATTCCGCGCTCCCGCAGCGCCTCAAGCACCTCGATCCGGCGTTTTGTGCGGCAGACGTTCGGCTCGAGGATCCCGCACAGCCCGTCGTCATAGGTGGTGAGCGTCATCTGCACCACGCATTTGGCGCTGCGGTTGATCTCGTCGAGCAGATCGATATCCCGAAGGACGCGGTCGGACTTCGTCTGGATCGCGGCGCCGAAACCGTTTTCCAGGATGACTTCCAGGCATCGCCGTGTCAGACGCAGCTGTTCCTCACAGTGCATGTAGGGATCCGACATGGACCCGGTGCCGATCACGCACCGCTTCCGCTTCGATCGCAGCGCCGCGGCAAGCAGTTCCGGCGCGTTCCGCTTGACCTCAATATCCTCAAAGGGATGCGTGAACCGGTAGCAAAGGCTTCTGCTGTCGCAGTATACGCACCCGTGCGAGCATCCGCGATAGACGTTCATGCCGTAATGCCCGCCGCTTCCGGTAAGTATTCCCTTGGCGTCCGTAAAATGCATGGATCAATACTCCGTTTCGTCGGCGTGCGTCACAGGACGCGGTATCCGGCGTTCGTGAGCGCCTCCGCCGCGCGGCCGCAATCTCCCGCTTTCACGAGAATGTAGTCCGTGTTGTAGGTGGATACGGCGAAGATCCCGATCCCGGTTTCCGCGAGAACGGAGGAGATCCGGGACAGTATGCCGATCAGAGAGAAGTCCAGAACGCCCTCGATCCGAAAGCAGCGCCATCCGTCGTCGCGCGAGGCGGTTCCAGTGGGTACATCGGAGGTCCTGCAGACCAGCGACAGCTCCTCATCCGTTCGACCGATGAAATAAAAGTCTTTCGAAAGGTCGAGACAGGCGGGATCGGAGACCTTGCAGACCGTCAGCTCGAAGGGCAGCCATTTGAGAGTCATACTCATCGCGGCGCCCGTCAGCGGCGGATAAAACGCTCGTCGGAGGGCTCGTCCTCTATGCCGATGTACCGCTCGGCCTTCATGTGAAGGTCGTACTTTTCCCGCAGCGCCGCTATTGTCCCCATCATGGGGGAGGCGTGATGGACGTCGATGGACGCCTGATCCCGCCAGCTGTCGATCAGAAGCACGGTTTCCGGATCGTTCATTGGGAAGAAATACTCATAACGCAGATTCCCGTCCTCGGAGCGGATCAGATCCGCGGTGCCGGAGGATTCCATCTCTTCGGCAAACCGGCGGGCGCTGCCGTTTTTGCCGGTATAATACAGATTTACCGTGATCGCCATATTCTTCTCCTTTTTAGGCCCGCATGCCTTCGCGCGGCACGGAGCGGCTTTTTCATAAAGACAGACCGCGAAACAGGCTCTCGTTATCAGCCTATCTGCAAGAATAACACGCGCGTATTCAAATGGCAAGAAAGAGCCGGCGCCGCGGCGTTTCGCGCCCCCAGCGCCCCGATCCCGCGCTTGGAAAACAGAGGAAGGGGCCGTTGCAAAATGGAAGATTTGCAGCGACCCCTTTTACAGCGCCAAATCGCATAAAAAGCCGGGAGGCAGTGGAAAAAAGACCGCAAATCTCCCGGCTATTTATATAGCAAATCCAGCCCTGGCCATCAAACCAGCGCCAAAAGTGGAAAACTTCACTTCAATTCTGTTACGCAGCCGAAATTTCGGACAAATGCGTTCGCAATCGCCCTTTGTCCCGTTTCATCCAGAGCTTTTTCAGGTCAAACGCAAGCGCCAGGAAGAACAGCTCCGTGCGAACGTTCTTCTTTCCCCGTGTGAGAAAGCGGCGGAACCCAAAGTCGTTTTTGAGCAGGCCAAAGGCGCCCTCCACTTGGATCGATCGGCACAGCCGCAGATAGATTCCATGCTCGGTGGTAATGTTTTCAAGCGATGCTTTCCGAAGTTCCTGCAGCGTCTTGTTTACACGCAGTTCCTTGGGTTGGTCGGCGTCCTTCGCCTGACAGCACGTTTCCCGAACCGGGCAGCCGGAACAGCTTTCGCAGCGGTACCATGCCGTCGTAATGTATCTGCCGTTCTGCAGTTCTGTGCTTTCCCGACGCAGATTCAGCTTCCTGCCCTGTGAACAGGTGTAGCTGTCGTCCTCGGCGTCATAGGTCATATTCTCCATTCGACCGATCTGCCGTTTGAAGGAACTGCTCTTCTGCTGCTCATAGTTCGCGGGCTTGATGAAGCTCATCTGCCCGTTTGCTTCCAGATACAGATAATTGCTCAGCCGTTCATACCCGGCGTCTGTCGTCGCGGACTTGTATTTCTTCCCGTGGTGCCGCTGCATCGTCTTCATAAAGGGGACCATGGTTCCGTAGTCCGTTCGGTTGGAAAAGGCGTCAATGCCGGTGATGTATTCGCTGTTGACCCCGATCTGGACATTGTATCCCGGCTTGAGCTGTCCGTTCCGCATATGGTCATCCTTCATCCGCATAAAGGTGGCGTCCGGGTCTGTTTTGGAATAGCTGTTGCGCCCATCTCCCATAATGGCGAGCTTTTCCTCATACTCCCGCCATCTTCTCCGCAGCTCGTCCAGCCCTTCCCAGTCCTTTTGCGCTTCGCTTTTCCTGCGTCCTGTGCCATGGACGAAGGTGATCTCTTCTGCCATCTCTGTAAGCCGCTGCTCCAGGGCTTCCAGACTCGTGACCGAAAGGGCCGCATATACTTTCGCTTTTATCCTGGCGAACTCTTTCTCCACGCTCTTCCGCCAGACAAAGGTGTACCGCCCCGCACGGCTCTCCAACTTCGTCCCGTCGATGAAGACCGTTTCATGATCCGTCTCTCCCTGTGCCTCCAGATAACGCACATACTGGTAAAACAGATCCTCCACCGCCTCCGCGCTGCGCCCGGTCCGAAAGCGTGAGATCGTGCTGTGGTCCGGTACCGGCTCGTCCCACAGCAACCATTGGAAATCTATCCGGTACCGGCAGGCCTCCTCCAGTTTCCTTGTTGTGTAGATACCGCACTGGTATCCGTATACCAGAACTTTGAACAGCACTCGCGGATCGGTGACCGATTTCCGTCCTTTGGACGAATACGCTGCGTACAGTTTCCTGTAGTCCAGTTCCTCAAGCTGGGCGTTGGTCAGCCGGACGGGTGCCTCTTCCGGTATGATGATTTCGCTGTTCAGTGTAAATACCTGTTGACCATTTCTCTCAACTACGGTACACTGATTATGCGTTTTATTTTGTTTCACACCAAAAGTTTAACGCAAACGAAAGCACCAGCCAAGTCCTTTTTGGACCTGACTGGTGTTTTTGTTGCCCCATGCTTTTTGCAACGCGCCCTTTTTTACGTATGAGTCATGAAATATTCCTCCAGCATGGAGGAGTAGGTTTCGGGCGTGATGTGAATACCGTCGTTGACGCTGTATTCGTCGTACATGTAACCGTCCGCGCCGCTGAGCGGGCGGTAGAGATCGATGTATTCCGCTCCGTACTCACGGGACAGATCCTTGACGGCCTGGGAATAGAGAATGGTGACCCGGGGGTTGTAGATCACGACGTACGGCGCGGCGTGTCCCACGGGCGCCAGCGAGATCAGGTAGAGCTTGGCGTCCGGCTGCGTCTCCTTTACCATATCCAGGATCTTCCGCATGGGCTCCTTGAATTCCTCAATACGGTTTTTCCGGTCGGATACGTCGTTGATGCCGAGCATTACAAACACTTTCCCGTAGGATTTGTTCTGCAGGAGGCGCAGAAGCGAGCCCGCGCGTCCCGAGGACGTGTGGAACCCCTTGTGCACGAGCATGTCCGGCGCGGTGAAACCGACCTCGGCCAGATAGTCCGTATCGGCAAAATCAAAATACATGCGCATGGCGACTACCTGGGAATGGCCTATAAAGCACACATCGGAAAACCAGGAGGGATCCACGGGATCGCTCTCGGCCACCGTAGCGGTGGGAAGGGTCATGAATCGTCTGCGCATCGCGCCCATAAGACGGAGAAAAATGGTCTCCGCCTGCGCGAGAGTGACCGCGGCGCCCGGATAAAAGTTTCCGTCGGAGGCTTCGGCCATGACACCGCCTCTCTGCAGCACGCCCGCGGCGGTCCTTCCCTCGGGGCTCAGGTTCGGCGTGTCGAAGAAAACCACCGTCTCGTTGATCTCCGGAAGGACCATATCCGAGCAGGCGAGATATCGGTTGAGCACTATGGCCAGCTGTTCCCGGTTCAGGGCCTGGTCGGGAGAGAAGGAACCGTCCCCGGAGTCGAAAAGCCCTTTTTCCACAGCCCAGGACGCCGCCGCCGCGTAAACGGAGTCCGCGTTCACGTCGGAGAACGTGCGGGACAGAGGATGAAGATCGGGCAGCGGATCGATGGCGTAGAGGATCTCGGCTGCCATGGCTCTGGTCAGAGGAGGCGTGAATCCGGTACGCTCGGCCGACGCGAAAACGGCTCTGTTTTCACTCATGGGAGCTGCGGAACAGAAACGGGATACGGAGGGGGCGTCGAAAATATCGCTGTCGGCCCGGGCGGGGACCGTACCCAGAAGGATCATAAAGACAAGTATGAAACCGATCGTTCGTTTCATGGCGTACTCTCTTTCAAAACCGCGGCGCGCCGGGGAAACGCGCCGAAAGCGCTGCCGGAAAAAGGCTTGCATTGCGCGCGCCGAACAGATATAGTTGCATTGCGCGGGAAGACGATGTCTTCAAATCATATCACGGCGCCGTGACCGCGTCAAGCGGCCCCGGCGGCATAAGGAGACACAGGTGAAAAAATCGGATTTTGCATATGATCTTCCGCAGGAGCTGATCGCGCAGACGCCCCTGGAGCAGAGGGACGCCTCCCGGCTGATGTGCCTGGACAAAGCCACGGGGGAGATACAACACAGGATCTTTCGGGAACTGCCCGATCTCATCCGGGAGGGGGACTGCCTGGTGATGAACGATTCCCGAGTGATCCCCGCGCGCCTGTTCGGAGCGCGTCCCACCGGAGGCAGCGTAGAGGTCGTGCTGCTGCGGGATCTTGGCGGAGGAGAATGGGAGTGTCTCACCCGGCCGGGACGGAAAACGCCCCCCGGAACAGAGATCGCCTTCGGAGGCGGGGATCTGACCGCCGTTGTCACGCGCGCGGAGGCGGACGGAAACAAGGTGCTTCGGTTCCGGTATGAGGGCATATTCCTGGAGATCCTGGAAAAACTCGGGCAGATGCCGCTGCCGCCGTATATTAAGGAAAAGCTGGCCGATCCCGAGCGCTATCAGACCGTTTACGCCAGAGATCCCGGGTCCGCCGCTGCGCCGACCGCAGGGCTGCATTTCACCCGTGAGCTGCTCGAAGAGATCGAAAACCGGGGCGTGAAGACCTGCCGCGTCACGCTGCACGTGGGCCTGGGCACCTTCCGGCCGGTGAAGGAAGAGAATATTGAGGATCATCCCATGCACTCGGAGTTCTGTATCGTGCCCGAGGAGACGGCGGAGACCGTCAACCGGACGCACGCGGAGGGGGGAAGGGTCATCGCGGTAGGGACCACATCCTGCCGTACTCTGGAGAGCTTTGCCGGCAGCGACGGCATCCTGCGCTCCGGCAGCGGCTGGACCGATATCTTTATTTATCCCGGTTATCGTTTCAGGACCGTAGACGCGCTGATCACGAATTTCCATCTTCCGGAAAGCACGCTGATCATGCTGGTCTCTGCGCTGGCCGGCAGGGAAAATATCCTGAACGCCTACCGCCGGGCGGTAGAGCTCGGGTACCGCTTTTTCTCCTTCGGCGACGCGATGTTCATCGCATAAGCCGAGCTCTACCGCTCCGCGGCGCGGGAGGGCGCGTTGGGAAAGGCCGGCGCTTTATAAGAGATACGGACCCGGCTGAGAAAAGATTTGACGAAATATCCCCCGGCCGCTATGATGGTGTTTGGTCCGGAGCCGGCGGATCGTTTCGCCGCGCAAGACGGCTTACTCAGGAGTACTTTTTGAAAGGACTTGCCGAACATGATAGAGTATAACAAGATGTATGACAGAGTTATCATCGAATAGGAAAAGCAGGCTCTTCTCGATTTTAGATATATGAAAAAGCAAAAAGCCGATAAGATCGACAAAAATATGAAAGTAAAA
>JAEEGH010013029.1_pt1 | contig 18541 bp, 11 predicted proteins | sample 9134181 | NCBI WGS metagenome assembly JAEEGH01 (sample SAMN16246544, study PRJNA631951) | gut metagenome | biome: gut microbiome; feature: rumen; material: DP-attached | host: Bos | place: Iran: Karaj | collected 2018-10 | reverse complement strand
GCATCATCGGCTGATCAGAGGCCGTCTCATTGCCACAACCAGAGCCGTTGCTATAAGCGCCATCTGACGTCTTGCGATAGTAATAATCAGGATACGTGCGCTGGAAGTTGGAGTGCTCGATGTCGTAGGTATGGTTATACACCACGTCGAGGATCACACGGATGCCAGCCTTGTGGAGGGCTTGCACCATCTCCTTGAATTCGCGGATACGGCACATGGGGTCGTAGGGATTGGTGCTATAGCCTCCCTCGGGCACATTGTAGTTCACGGGATCATAGCCCCAGTTGTATTGGGGCTCGTTGAGGCGGGTCTCATCGACGGAACCATAGTCATAGCTCGGCAGAATGTGGATGGCATTCACACCGAGTGACTTCAGGTGCTCGATGGCCCATGGCTCCGAGAGAGCCAGGAACTTGCCTGGATTCTTGGCATCGCTGCGGGCGATGGAGAAATCGCGATGGTGCATCTCATAGACCACTAGGTCGGCAGGCGACTTCACGACAGGGCGCTGATCCTCGGACCAGCCTTTGGGGTCTGTGGCTTTAAGGTCGACGATGGCACCACGCTTGCCGTTCACTCCTACGGCCTTGGCAAAGACACCCGGACACTCGCCCTTACCCATATCGAAGGTATAGAACTTGCCCATCAGGTCGCCCTTCACGGTGGCTGTCCACTGCTCATTGGCAGTCCGCACCATCTTGACGGTCTTCAAGGCTTTTCCGCCAAGACCTTCCTGATAGATGCGTACTTTCACTTTCTTGGCATCGTTGGGCGCAAAGAGCGCAAACTGGGTACTCTCAGGGGTGTAGTTCACTTCCTGAAACCACTGGGCTGCTGCTGATTTAGGTAACAGCAGGGACAATAAACCTGCAAATATCAATTTCTTCATTTTTATTTTTTTCTGATAACAAGTATAATCAAGAGCATCAAGAGTAACAGGATAATTACACCAGAGGCAATGAGGACCTGCTTCACACGAGTCTGGACAGTCTGATTGCTTTTCTCAAATACGTTGACAACGGAATTAACCTGATAGTTACGTAAGAAAGGACAGAAAAAGAGGTTACACTCCTTTGCAAACTTCACATACCGGCAAGCACGGTCCGTATCACCATCTTCAGCGAGATGTTCTGCCAGGAAGAGTAGGGAAGCCTGATTCATCACGGCACAGCGGATGTCATCAAGGGCCGACTTGCCCAACCAGTAGCAGACCATGTCGTGATTCTTGAGTTTGTCGTAGACCACAGAACGGTAAAAGGCAGCATAAGCGCTCTCATGGGTATTGTCGGAGACCTTCTTGATCCACTCGTCGCTGATGTCCAGAGCGTCCTGATATAAACGGCGGGCATTCAGGATATCCATTTTCAGATGGAGCCATTCCTCGCTGCCTTCTTGTGCCGCCATCAGCACAGAGTCACGATAAAGATCCTGCATGTCGAAATAATTCCGCTGCACTTTTTGACGTTGAGTATAACTTCCCAGTTCGCCATAGACATGCATCCGGGCATTGTAATACTCGCACAGACCTTTCTGGTCGAGGGCAGACTTTTTGACGAGATGAAGCTGTTCGAGTGACTCTGTATACATGCCGGCATTAGAGCACTGATAGGCCATCATCGAACGGAACCGTCCTTCGAGGTCTGGACGACGGAGAGAATCGGCAAGGCTGATGCAGAGTTCGGCATAATGGAGGGCAGAGTCATTCTTGTAAGGCTGATATAGCAGGAAGAGATCCTCTGCCATCCGGATACGTTTCTCTGCCTTCTTCTCCGTCATAAGACTGTCCCGGCAAACCTCGATCTGCCGTTCCCGTCCTGCGACGTATTGCGGCGACAGACTGATAGCCTCGTCAATCTGTTCGTAAAGTGCTTTGAGATCAATGGACTCGTCTGCTTGGGGAACGTCCGCACGGACTGTTCCCACAACTCCAGACAACAGGAGAATAACAATGAATGATCGTTTCACACGCATCGTGGCTTACCGTTTAAAGTTTTATTTGGCAATCAATGAGATAGCGAAACCTCCACCAGGGGCTTCCTGAATCTTGAGCGTCTGACCAGCCTTCACCACCTTCTTGGTAATGGTATAGGCCTGCGGATTGGTTTCATAGTGGGCATCCTTCGCATCGGCATAGATGGTGCAGTCGTATTGACGGCCCTTGTCGAGGAAGTCGAGTTTGACGACTGCCGTGTGGCCGTTTTCGTCGCACTTGCCACCTACAAACCAGTTGTCTGTGCCTTTTGCCTTGCGGGCTACGGTGATGTAGTCGGCAGGTTCGGCCTCGAGATACTTCGAGTCATCCCAGTCGCAAGCTACGTCGCGGATAAACTGGAAGGCATCGTCGAACTTCTCGTAGTTCTCTGGCAGGTCAGCTGCCATCTGCAACGGCGAGTACATGGTCAGGTAGAGTGCCAGCGAGCCAGCGATGGTGATTCGTGCCCAAGAGGTATTGTTGCTCCACTCGGAGAGTTTGGTCACGAAGATACCTGGTGTGTAGTCCATCGGACCTCCCTGCAGACGTGTGAACGGCAGGATACAAGTGTGATCAGGACGAGAACCTCCGAAGGCCTCATACTCTGTACCACGGGCACTCTCACCGCCAACGAGGTTCGGCCATGTGCGGCAGAGACCTGTAGGACGGGTTGCCTCGTGGGAGTTCACCATGATATGGTGCTTGGCGGCCTCCTTGATGACATAGAGGTAATGGTTGTTCATCGACTGTGAGTAATGATGGTCGCCACGGGGGATGATATCACCCACATAACCTGTCTTCACGGCATCATAACCGTATTTGTTCATCAGTTCGTAGGCCTCCTTGATATGGCGCTCGTAGTTCTGGGAAGAAGAGGATGTCTCGTGGTGCATGAGGATCTTCACACCTTTACTATGGGCATAGTCGTTCAGCATCTTGATATCGAAGTCGGGGTAGGGGGTCACGAAGTCGAAGACGTCGCGCTTCCACATATTCGCCCAGTCTTCCCAACCTACGTTCCAGCCTTCTACAAGCACTTCGTCAAGACCGTTCTTGGCAGCGAAGTCGATATAGCGCTTCACCTTTTCGTTGTTGGCAGCATGACGGCCGTTGGGCTTTACCTTGTTCCAGTCAATCTGGTCGAGTTTGATCGAGGGGAAGTCATTGGTATAGTTCCAGTTCGACTTGCCGACAATCATCTCCCACCATACACCACAGTACTTTGTAGGATGGATCCACGAGGTGTCCTCGATCTTACAAGGCTCGTTGAGGTTGAGGATGAGGTTGTTGGAAAGCATGTCGCGGGCATCATCGCTGACCATCACCGTACGCCAGGGTGTCTCACAAGGTGTCTGCATGGCACCCTTCAGACCTGTGGCATCAGGCGTCAGATGGCTCACGAAGGTAAGGGGCTTCGGCAGGGGCCAAACTGACGGTTTGGGGTCAGGGGTATAGGCATTGCTGCCACCACCCAGCTTCGTAGTGAGGGACTTCGTCTGTGCGTCGACGAGTTCGAGGTGCATCGTGGCATAGTCCTGGCAGGCAGCCTCGTGGATGTTGATATAGAGACCGTCGTCGCTCTTCATCTGCAACGAGGTCTGCACACCCGTCTCGGAGAAGACGGCCACGCTGGAGTTGTCCCAGTTCACAGCTTCCTTCATACGGCTACGGATCTCAGAGAGCTTCGTCTGCTGCGTCATCTGTTCCTGCGTGTCGTAGTCGCCAGGCAGCCACCATGCCGTATGGTCGCCTGCCATCGCAAACTCACTGCGCTCCTCCTTGATGAGGAAGTAGTTCAGATTCTTCTGTTGGGGGAACTCATAACGAAACCCGATGCCGTCGTCATAGACGCGGAAACGGATGGTAATCTCCCGCTGTTGCGTCTGTTGCTGTAATACGGCAGCGTACTCAACGTAGTGGTTTCTGATGTCCTTGGTCTCACCCCATACGGGCTGCCAGATCTCATCGAACTCCTTGGTCTCTTCCTTAGCGATTGTGAAGCCGTCCATAAGGTCGGTCTCCTGCATGCCTTTCGAGGCGTGCTTGTCCTTGGCCAGCTCCAGACCCAAGAATGAGGGCTTGATGACAGCCTTGCCCTTGTAGGTCATCTCATAGACGGGTCGTCCCGCATCGTCGACGGTAAACTTCAATTCAATGTTGCCATTCGGCGACTTGATGCTGCCTGCCCATGCCATCATTGGCAATATGGCGGCCATTACGATAATTCGTGAAATTCGTTTAATTCGTTGTCTCATTTTCTTCCGCTTTGTATAATTAATGTGCTGATTTCGTTGTTCAGGTCATCTGCTGCCAACAGCTGCTCGATGGTCAGATGCATGCGGTAACGCCAGTAGTGACGGGGATTGGCAGGGATGTTGATGCGCTCGCCATTCTCATCGGGCAGGCGCAGCTTCTCGTCGATGCTCATCCAGTCCTGGAAGGAGATGAGGCAGAGCATCGAGGGTGATGTCAGGTGACGGCTCACGATATCCTTGGCCAGCCAGCCGGGCAGCGGACGTGGTGCAGGACCGCCACGACGCAACGTCGTGTTGTAGTAAGCCTGCGAACGCTCCTCGTCCTCGTCCCACCACTGACGCAGGGTAGGCATGTCGTGGGTAGAGATGGTATCCACGCTGCGATAGGGATTATGCGACAGCTTGCCAAAACGTGTTGTCGGGTCCTTGGGCATCGCCTGGATCTCCAGCGAGAGGATGCGCAACTCGTTCATCACCCAGGGCACGCAGTCGGGCACCATACCCAGGTCTTCTGCACAGACGAGCATACGGGTGGCCTGCGTCAGCTTGGGCAGTTTCTTCATCGCCTCCGTGTACCAGAACTGGTTGTTGCGATGATAGAAATAGTCGTTGTAGAGACGGTTGAAGCAGTACTTCTCACCATCGTTCAACTGGTTGTAGCCTTCCTGATACTGTACGGCGATACGCGGATGCCAACGGTCATTGCGCTTGTGGTCTACAAGGAACAGGTTGTCCCTGAATGGCACACCGTAAGCCTCGATCTCCTCCTTGCTCATTCCCAAAGCTGGTGCGAACTGTCCCATCAGTCCGGACTTTTCGGGCATTGGAATCTCCCAGATACGGAAGAAACCCAGCACGTGGTCGATACGATAGGCATCGAAATACTCCGCCATCTTACGGAATCGGCGAACCCACCACGAACAGTCGTCCTTCAGCATCTCGTCCCAGTTGTAGGTGGGGAATCCCCAGTTCTGACCGTCTGCAGAGAAGGCATCGGGTGGCGCACCGGCCTGACCGTTCAGGTTGAAATACTTAGGCTCCACCCAGGCCTCCACACCGTCGCGGCTGATGCCGATGGGGATGTCGCCCTTCAGAATCACACGGTTCTTGCGGGCATGGGCATGGGCTTCATGCATCTGGGCATCAAGGTTGTACTGCACGAAATACCAGAAGTTGAGTTCCGTCTTTTTCTTGAAACTCGATTTCTGCGTGTTCTGCAGGGTTGCCTCCTTGGGCCATGACGGGAACTCGGCCGTGCCGTAGAGGTCACGATAATAGCAGAAAGCAGCGTAAGGCACCAGCCACGCCTTGTTCTGTTCGAAGAACTTCTTATAACTCTCACGACGCTGTACCGTGGCCCACTCCTGTGCAAAGATCTCACGCAGATAGTCCATCTTGGCTGTGAACATCCGTTCGTAGTCAATCTGTGGCAGGGCGTTCAGTTCCTGACGCAGGGCCTCGAAAGCCTGACGCTTGGCCTCGTCCTTGATGGGGGGCAGCTGACGGAAGTCTGTGTATTGTGGATGCAGGGCATAGATGCTGATACTGTTATACGGATAGGAGTCCTGCCAGGTCTTTGTCATGTTCGTATCGTTGATGGGCAGCACCTGCAACACGCGCTGCTTTGTCTTGGCACACCAATCGACCATCTGTTTCAGGTCGCCGAAGTCACCCACGCCGAAACTGCCCTCACTGCGCAGCGAGAAGACGGGAATCACCGTACCTGCGCCCTTCCAGGGATAGATGGGGAAGTCGGCTTGCTGTAACTCATAGACCACGACCTCACCCTGTTCCATTGGAGGCAGGGTGACTTTGCGGTTCTCACCATTCTCCCAGAGGGGTGTCACGTCTTCTTCATCGTCGAGGCCTACGAATTTGAACTCGAAGGTCTGGGGCAGGGCATCGGCATTGAGGCTGACCACCCACTCGTTGTTCTCGTGCTCTGCCATCTCGATGGCTTTCAGGGCTTCCCAGTTGCCCAAGGTGTCACCAGCACCCATGATGGCCAGGCGCTCGTTGTTGCGCAGTTGTGGGGCACGCACCTTCAGGCGCACCGTCTTGGCATACGATGTCTGCGGACTCATATTCAGTTTCCTGGCTGCCACACACTCCGTAAAGGCTGTCGAGTAGAGGAAGGAGTCTTCCGGGATGTCGAGCCAATGGTCGTACACCGTATAGCGGACGCCCTTCTCGGCGGCAAATTCCAGACGGTGGGGCTCCACGAGCCACTCCGAACGTTCCTGTTTGTCACCACGCATCACGCTGTAATAATAGTCCATGTGACCAGCGTTCTTGACGTTTTTGCTGATCTCTGTTGACCAATGGAGACCGTCGAGGGTTCCCATCTTGTGTTCTTCGGGCTTGCCGTCCGTCAGAATGTTCACCATCAGCTCCTCGCCGAAAGTGGTCTGATACTCCAGATGAAAGTTGATTCTCATATTAATTGGTTTTTGTTAGACATTTGATGGTAGCTTTCGCTTATATATTAATAATGTGTAGTTGACAGCGTCAACTTTTCATGGCAAAGTTACGAATAAATTCTACCCGTTGTTCTCCATAGGCGGAGATATTGTCAAAAGAAAGATGCAAACGATTGCATGGATGAAAGAATAAGTGTAAGTTTGACACACATCAAGAAGAGGCCTGAATATGGATATTTTTGGCTCAAAAACTTGTATGTGTGCGGACACAGTCGTACCTTTGCATCGGATTTAAGAAACAAAGGAAATATTTAGGGTAACAATTTAAAAATTTAGAAAGGGTTTAATTATGATTATCTTCAATTTTGTAGTTTTGTCGCTCGCTTCAGTGGTTAAGACCAAGGCAACCAAGGCCGTCTCACTGATGAGCAAATAAAAAAGGATTCGTTTGTATTTTAGAGTATATGAGAGAGAGGGACTGTCCTGAACTGGGCAGTTCCTCTCTTCCCGTTTGTAGCAAGAGCTCATTTCACGGTTATGTCAATAAAATTCAAGATTTTGCATTTTCCTTTGGGGGCTTTTGTATCTATCTGACAATCAGGCAGATGCAAAACTTGGACTTTGGTCTCTGGAAAATCCGACTTTACAGGCACTAAACTCCGACTTTACCCTGTCTAAACTCCGACTTTACCCTGTCTAAAGTCCGTCCTTTCTCTATGTCTTTGCGGTTTGTAAAGCAATTTCAATTCCGCTGCCTAAATTTCTCACTTTCTCACTTTCTCACTTATGACAGGAAGGTTTTGTAAGTCATGCAAAATATTCATTTATTCAAGTATTCAATTAGGACAGGAAGGTTTTTCACTTTTTGATTGATAAAAGGTTTTTATTGTCAAAAGAAAATTCATTTTTATTTACAGATATATATTCATAATTATACTAATATTATATATTAATATTATAATAATATATAATATAATAAATAATATAATATATATAATAAGTATAATAATTAGATTTGTAAGAATGGTTATAAATATTTACAATATGGTATATTTTGACTCAATATGCCAAGCAATTCCAAAACCTTCCTGTCATAAGTGAGAAACTGAGAAACTGAGAAACTTTAGTTCTTCCGTCAAGTTATAAAAACCTTCTTGTCCTAATTGAATACTTGAATAAATGAATAAAAAAGTGCTGCGAAGATAAATCTTGCAGCACTTTCGCTTCGAAACCTGTACCCAGAGCCGGGGTCGAACCGGCACGGGTTGCCCCACTGGTGTTTGAGACCAGCGCGTCTACCGATTCCGCCATCTGGGCCTCTTAGCGGGTGCAAAGGTAATACAAAAATCTGAAATGACAAAAGATTCTGATAAAAAATATAAAAATAGTTGCATATATCGATTATATTTCGTATCTTCGCACCGAATATGTTACTAAATCTATTTCATGGACATAAAAGACAATAGAACTTTCTGCGTGATTCTCGCGGGAGGAAGGGGTCGGCGCCTGTGGCCTGCCAGTAGGAATGCCTATCCGAAGCAGTTTATGGATTTCTTTGGTACAGGGAGAACCATGCTCCAGACTACGGTTGACCGTTTCAGCAAAATCCTCCCCAAAGAGAATATATATATATGTACGTGTAAGGAATACCTGTCGTTGGTGAAAGAGCAACTGCCCTGCCTGACGGACGAGAACATCCTCGTAGAACCTATCCACAGGAACACGGCTCCGAGTGTGGCCTGGGCGAATATGCGCATTTTGAAACGGAATCCTGATGCCAATATCATCGTCTCGCCCTCTGATCAGATGGTGATCGACGAAGAGCGTTTCATCCAAAGTATGAACGTCGGCATTGGTTACGTATCGGAGAACGATGTGCTGCTGGCGATAGGTGTGAAGCCGACGCGACCGGAACCCGGCTATGGCTATATCCAGCTGGGCGACATGAGTTGCAAGCCTGACGTCTATAAGGTGAAGTCGTTCACGGAGAAGCCGGAGCGCGATTTTGCGACGATGTTCATGGAGAGTGGTGAGTTCTATTGGAACACAGGCATCTTCATTTCTAACGCTCGCCATCTGATCCATAGCTTCGAGGACGTCTTCCCCATTGTGCTGCGTAATCTGAAATTTGAGAATCCTGACTATACTTATGAGGAGGAGATGAGGTATGTGGAAGAGAACTACCCCCGCTATCCGAACTTGGCGCTCGACTATGCCATTTTGGAACAGAGGCGTGATGTTTTTGTGATGAAATGTGATTTCGGCTGGGCTGACTTAGGCACATGGCACTCCATCTACGAGGCGATGAGTAAGGTAGAGGATGATAATGTGATCCTCGACTCACAAGTGGAGATGGAGGACTGTCGTAACAACATCATCTGTCTGCCGAAGGGACGACTGGGGGTTTTCAGCGGTCTCGACGGCTATATCGTGGTGGAAAAAGACAATGTGTTGTTCATCTGCAAGAAGGGTGACTCTTCGTCGCTAGTGAGGAAGTACGCCAGTGAGGTGCAGATGAAGTACGGGGATGAGTTTGTTTAATGAGGCATGGATTATCACGGCCTTCATAAATTAAGGACACGGCTTCCTCAGCGCTGAGAAAGCCGTGTCTTTGTTAAAAGCCGTGATAATCCGTGCCCAAATATTACTTCGAGAACTCGGCAAAGATTTTCGAGGCAATTTCCTGGAATTCCTCTGGCGTGAGTTTGAGCTTCTCACGACGGAAATCGGCATCCTGCTCTGTCTGGAGCGGGATGAGGTGGATATGGGCGTGGGGCACTTCGAGGCCCAGCACGACCTGGGCCACCTTCTTACAGGGGAATGCTGCCTTGATGGCTTTGGCCACACGCTTGGCGAAGGCCTGATAACGGGCCAGTTCGTCATCGTCCATATCGAAGAAGTAATCTACTTCGCGACGAGGGATCACGAGGGTGTGACCCTTCACCAGCGGGTTGATGTCGAGGAATGCATAGAACTCCTCGTTCTCGGCACACTTGTAGCTGGGAATCTCACCAGCAGCAATCTTTGAAAATATATCCATCTTGTTATTTACGATTTACGGATTTACAATTTACGATTGATTACCCCACGGTGATCTTGTCGATGCGCAACTTGATGGAGCCTCGAGGAATCTTTACTTCCACCTCGTCGCCGACCTTGTGGTTCAGCAGTCCCTGGGCGATAGGGGTCTTGATGGAGATCTTACCCTCGCGGAGGTTGGCCTCACTCTCGCTGACGATGGTGTAGGTCATCTTCGACTGGTTGACGAGATTGGTCATCTCCACCTTCGACAGGATCTGTACGGCGTCGGTACTCAGACGCGACGTGTCCACTACTTTCGCCTCGGAGATGGTCATCTTCAGACGGTTGATCTTGTCTTCCAGATTTGCCTGCGCCTCCTTGGCGGCATCATACTCGGAATTCTCGCTGAGGTCTCCTTTCTCACGGGCCTCGGCGATGGCTGCTGAGGCTTTCGGGCGCTCAACGCCTTCCAAACGTTGTAATTCGGCTACCAGTTTGTCGTAGCCTTCTTGTGACATATATGCCATAATAATTTACTATTTTATAATTTACTATTTACGATTTATTCTTTCGATTTACGAATTAGGTTGGGCGGACAAAAATAAAAGAATCCCGACTTTCTCTATGTCGGAATCCTCTGGTACTCACATGTCCTTATCCTTACTTACGGATGCAAAGGTAGACATTATTTTTTAATTGCACAAATTTTTCCCCATAAAAAATGCAAAACCACGTAAATGATGGCTGCCGACACCCATCCTCCGATGACATCGACGGCGTAATGAGCCTGGATATAGACTGTCGCCATACACAGCAGCGCATAGATGGGCAGCATACCCCAGAAGAGGTATCGGTTGCGCAGGTGCCAGGCGAGGAACATCAGGATCGTCGCTATGCCCACATGGCTGCTGGGGAAGGCTGCCGTGGGGCGTTCGCCCGCATTATGGGCACTCTCCACCATGTGATAGAAGAAACCGTCGCTCCATCCGGGCATCGTCAGACACTCCTGATGGGTTGTGAAATAATAGCCTACGTCAGGGAACACGCCAGCGGCGATGCTGTCTAACCCTACGGCCTGATAGTAGTACTGCGGGCCTGTGACGGGCAGGAAGACGAAGATGACATAGTAGATGAAGAACGCCGTGAGGATGATGAATGTCGTACGGTCGAACTCCTTGTAACGGAAGAGGAAGGCAAACAGTGTCACAAGGGCGATCATCGGGAAATAGGCTGAATAGCCTAAGTGCATCAGTTCGCTGAACACGGGGTGGGAGATGGTCTGTGAGAACAGTAGGGCAGGCTGAAAACCGAACATCGACTGATCATAGCCGGCAAACAGATGGTCGTGGTTGAGGAAGATCCGGTTGAGTTCGTAGGTGTCTGCATACCACCACGTCAGGAGGAACAATTGGGCCGCAATACGGCAGATGTGTGTGAAGCGACAGGGTATCAGCCGGTAGACGAGCCACATGGCCAGTGTGAGCATGACGATGTGGAAACGCCCCCAAAGCATGGGCGCAGGGTTCACCATCTTCGTGTAGGTGAACAGCACCATGAGTGTCGTCAGCAGCAGATAGCCCATGATGACCCATTCCACTGCCAGCAGTCCCTTCCGCGGCTTCCGCTCAATCTCAAAAAGTAACTTTATATTTTTCAATTTTCAATTCTCAATTTTCAATTACAACCAATGGTTGTCCTTGTACCACTTGATGGAGCGCTTCACGCCCTCTTCCAACTTCACTTTTGGCTGATAGCCCAGTTCGTCGATGGCCGGCTGGATGTCACAGCGCCAGTTGCGCTGTTTCAGGATGTTAAACTTGTCGTTGTTCAGCACGCTGATCTTACCTGTCAGCCGGCTGGTGTATTCCCCGAAGAAGGTGATGATGCGCAACACCCACACAGGGGCTGTGATGCGTATCCACCACGGACGCCCCAACTCCTCATGGATCAGGTCGCTGAAGGTCGTACTCTGGTACACCTCACCGTCGGAGAGGAAATACTTCCGGCCGTTCTCACCTTTTTCCATGGCTAAGAACACGGCCTGCACCACATCCGTCACATAGACGAAGGTGATGTCCTGGCGTTTGTTGCCCACGGCGAAGTCTGAGTGTTGCTTGATGCTCTTGGCCATCACGAAGTAGTCTTTTTCCCTGGGTCCATACACACCCGTCGGCCTTAATATAATATAAGGTATGCGCGAGGCGACGGTTTCGAGATACTGCTCAGCCGCCAGCTTACTGCGTCCGTATTCCGTATTCGGCTGGGGCGTATCCGTCTCTCGGATCTCGTCGTAGGGCTGCTGCTCCTTGATGGCGCCGAAGATGCTGAGGCTGCTCAGGTAGACAAACCGCTTCAGTGGCATCTGGAGGTCGAGGATGGCCTCCACCAGATTCTTCGTTCCCTCGCAGTTGATGCGCATGAAGTCCTGCTTGTTCAGGCATTTCGTCACCCCGGCGGCATGCACCACATAGTCGAAGTCGTGTCCCCTGAGTTGCTCCACCAACAGCTCCTTTTTCGAGAGGTTCAGTTCGATGAAGTGGATGCGCTCGTCTTGCAGGTATTCCTTCGAACTGCTCTTACGCACAGCCGCCCATGTCTCGAAACCCCTCTTCAGTGCCTCCTCCACGATAAACGAGCCGATAAAACCGCTCGCACCAGTAACTAATATCTTCATTTTGTTAAATTTGGGTGCAAAGGTACTATTTTTTTACGACAACTTGGACAACTTAGACAACTTTTTCTTTTCGACCCAGGTCGAATGTTGTTATAGTTGTCTTAGTTGTCGTTAAAAAAATACTCGATTTGTCTTTTATTTCAAAAATTTGTTGTATCTTTGCGGCAAAGAACTAAAGTATAAGTCTATGGGAAAGAAAAATGGTGGTAAACGGTTAGGGAAGAAACAGGTCAGCGAACTGCTGCAGAATCTCTTCCAGCACAATCCGAACGAGACGTTCTCGTTCAAGCAGATATTTAGGGCTCTTAAACTCGACACGCACCCGCTGAAGATGCTTGCCATCGACGTGATGGAGGAGATGGCGTGGGATGACTTCCTCTCGAAGGTCAGCGAAAACTCTTATCGCCTGAACCTGAAGACACAGGTGCAGGAGGGTACCTTCCGTCGGAAGGCCAATGGCCGCAACTCGTTCCTGCCCGATGACGGTGGAACGCCAGTCTTCGTGGCAGAGCGCAACTCGATGTCGGCGATGGACGGCGACAGAGTGAAAGTGTCGTATATGGCCCGTCGTGATAAACATATCAAGGAGGCGATGGTCATCGAAATCGTCAAGCGTGCCCACGATCAGATCGTCGGAAAGCTCCGTGTCGACAAAGACTGGGCCTTCCTCATTCCGCAGGATAACACCTTCGTCCACGACATCATCATCCCCAAGCGCAAGCTGAAAGGTGGTAAGACTGACGACAAGGCGGTGGTGAAGGTTGTCCAGTGGCCTGATGCCGAACATAAGAACATCATCGGCTCTGTGGTCGATGTCCTGGGAAAGACGGGTGAGAACAATGCGGAGATGCACGCCATCCTCGCCCAGTACAACCTGCCTTACAAGTATCCGAAGAACGTGGAGGAGGCTGCCGAGAAGATCGACGCCACCATCACCCCGCGTGATATTGCTGAGCGTGAGGACTTCCGCGATGTCTTCACCTGTACCATCGATCCCAAGGATGCCAAGGACTTCGATGATGCCCTAAGTATCCGTAAGTTAGAGAATGGGCTGTGGGAGGTCGGTGTGCATATCGCTGACGTTAGCCACTATGTTAAGGAAGGTTCCGTCATTGACAAGGAGGCCTACAATCGGGCCACGAGTATCTATCTCGTCGACCGTACCATCCCCATGCTTCCTGAGCGCCTCTGCAACTTCATCTGCTCCCTCCGTCCCAATGAGGAGAAACTCTGTTACAGCGTCATCTTCGTACTCGACGACGAGGCGAACATCAAGAAGTGGCATCTCGCCCATACGGTGATCAAGAGTGATCGTCGTTATGCCTACGAAGAGGTGCAGCAGATACTTGAAGACAATGGTGTGAGGGACGGCACAGGCGAGCCGGCTCCCCCTGCTACGAAGAAGAACCCATACAAGGGTGAATATGCCAACGAACTCATCAAACTCGATGCCCTGGCCAAGAAACTCCGTGCAGCCCGCTTCAAGAATGGCTCTGTGAAGTTCGACCGTGAGGAACTCCACTTCGATATCGACGAGACCGGCAAGCCCGTTAAGGCCTACTTCAAGACCTCGAAGGATGCCAACAAACTCATCGAGGAGTTCATGTTGCTCGCCAATAAGACCGTGGCCGAGTCCATCGGTCGTGTGAAGAAGGGTGTGAAGGCGAAGACACTGCCTTATCGTATCCACGACCAGCCCGATCCTCAGAAACTCGAGAACCTGCGCCAGTTCGTGTCGAAGTTTGGCTATAAGGTGAAGACCAGCGGCACGAAGGGCGCCATCACCAAGTCGCTCAATGCCCTGATGGCCGATGCCGAGGGAACCCGTGAGCAGAATGCCATCGAGACCGTTGCCCTGCGTGCGATGATGAAGGCAAAATACAGCGTGCATAACATTGGACACTACGGTCTCGCCTTCGACTACTACACCCACTTCACCTCGCCCATCCGACGCTACCCCGACACGATGGTACACCGTCTGCTGACGAAATACCAGTCTGGCGCACGCTCGGCCAACAAGGAGAAGTACGAGGAGTACTGTGAGCACTGCTCCGACATGGAACAGATCTCCCAGAACGCTGAGCGCGACTCGATCAAGTACAAGATGGTGGAGTTTATGGCCGATAAGATTGGCAACACCTACGATGCCCATATCTCCGGCCTCACCTCCTACGGTATTTATGCCCAGATCGACGAGACCCACTGCGAGGGTATGATCCCCATCCGTGACCTCGGCAACGACTACTATGACTTCGACGAGAAGAACTTCGTCATCATCGGCCGTCGTAACCACACGAAGTACCAGCTCGGCGATCCCATCCGCATCCAGGTGGCCCGTGCCAACCTCGAGCGCAAACAATTAGACTTCACTTTGGCGGAATAATTCGCGTACATTATATTATTTCGCCCGCGAGGAAATGTTAAAAAACATATTTCCCGAATAAAAATTCCGATACTTATTTGGTAGGTATCGGAATTTTTGCTTATCTTTGCACCGGAATTTAAATCATAATAATCAAGAAAACGTATCACAAAACTCCGTAAAATTATGCACCGGCCATATTTAGGCCGGCGGGATCGTACGCTCTTTGACATTTTGGTACAACAATAACGTTTTGTGATAGAGACTTCGAGTCAAGTTTCTGTGAACCTTACTGGACAGCGGTTTCTGGCCGTTGCCCAAATACCACTTGCGCCCTTCCACACAGGGCTTTCGAAACATGTTTCAATACAAACCTACTTATTGCTCATTTATGAAAAAAGAATCCAAGAACAATGTAGAAGATGAGTTTGACCTTTTCCTTCAGAAGTTTATCGATGATGCGCTCGACAGTGAGTCTGTTGAGCCCGATGCTTCTGACAAACATGAAGAACCTGATGAGCCGCGCTTGCCCTTCCCGCCTGAAATGGACAGTAGGGTGGCCGATATCAGGATGAAGACATGCCTTGAAGAGCACCACGACATGGACGATGTCCAGTCCGTAAGTATTGAATTGATGCCAGGCACGGAGAACTGTCTCTGTAACGACGTGTCTGTGACTATCCAGATGAAGCCCAAGAACCGCGTCCAGTTGCAACGCTTCAAGTGCTTCGTCTACACTGATTCCTTATTTCCGATGTGCGCTATGGCAGATGATACACCGGTTAAACGTCTGCACGACAGACGAATGACCGTTGATCTCCCCTGTGATTATGTCTGGGTGCCAGGGAAGTATATCCTCTATGTCAACGACAGCACTGACGAGTCGATGATGCGTATCGACTTCTCGCTCGACGACGCGATGCGCCTCACCGCTCAGCCCCCGCAGATACTCCAGCCTTATTGTGAGGAACATATCCTGGTCACTTGTATCGAGGGTGTTGACAGTGACTGGGAGTCTTTGACGGAAATGCCCGGACTGGCTCAGTTCCGGAAGCGGGTGATGCAATCCCGTCAGCTCGTGCTCTTCAATGAGTTTCGCAAGGAATGTGGCATGGGGGAGATGATCTCCAACCTCAATTTGCTCATCTGTACCCATAACGACGACATCACGCCCGAGTTGTTACGGCATTTCCTGCGCATGCTGAATTATGAGCCCTCCTTTACTCATATCGACTGCTCCACGCTTTACGATCCCACGAGCCAGTATCCTTATGAGCAGCTCAACAGTAAGCTATGCAATGATGGCAGGCAGGTGTACTGCCTCTCGCATCTGGGCGAACTGTTGGGGGCCAATGGAAAGATCATCATGCGGCGCATCATGGAGAAGTTCCGTTCTTCAGACACGACGGACAATCTCTGGCTCTGTGGAACTCGTCAGGAGATTGATGATATCCTGGAACTGTATCCCTCCTTGAAGCCTTATTTCGAGGCGGGCAGTTACGTCGAACAGGAACGCTATGGCGCCTTCGAGCTCGTGCAGACCTTCTTCCGTGAGCTGGCCCGCGAGAACCTTTACCCCACCGAAGAGATGAAGGACCGGCTCTCACGGGCTGTCATTCAGGGCTGCAAAGAGGGGGCCGTTACCAACTGGTCGCTTTCTGACATCCGTCGGTTTATCGCTGATGAGGTGCGTCCCCGTTACCTTCGTCGAGCCCTCCCGCTGATGAGTAATAATGAGGTCACGCAACTCAGTGTCGAGGATGTTCCCTTCGAACGACTCACCGACGCTGCCTCCACCTATCAGGAAAGCATCCGTGAACTCAACGAGATGATAGGTCTCGAAGAGGTGAAGCAGGGAGTCACCACAATGGCCAATCAGGCTCGCCTGTTTCTGGAGCGTCGCCGCAGAGGACTCAAGACTGGCAGCCAGATGGTCTTCCATTCTGTCTTCACTGGTAATCCTGGTACAGGCAAGACAACCGTTGCCCGCAAACTCGGAAAGATATACCATTCGCTGGGACTCCTTTCCAAGGGCGAGGTCATCGCTGTGGACCGTACCCGCATCGTGGGACAGTACATCGGCCAGACGGAAGACAACATGAAGGTTCTGCTTGAAGAGGCGCGGGGTAATGTGCTTTTCATCGATGAGGCATATAGCCTTTGTACGAGCGACATCGACAAGAAGGACTTTGGTCATCGTGTCATCGAGTCGCTGCTTACCGTCCTCACAAGGCCCAATCCCGATATGCTCATCGTTCTCGCTGGCTACACCAAGGAGATGGACGCTATGCTGGACTCCAATCCTGGACTCAGGAGCCGTTTCCCCTATCGTTACCAGTTCGACGACTACGATGCCGCCCAACTGATGGAAATCGCCCGTCATCTTCTGGAGAAAGAGGATTACATCCTCACCGACGAGGCTGAGGCTGAACTGAAGAAGGCCATCGAACAGACCTTGGAGATGAAACTCCCTGAATTCGGCAACGCCCGCTGGATAGAGCAGTTCGTCCACAACGGCATCATCCCCGCTATGGCGAACCGCGTCATCTCTGCCGTGAATGTCGACGCGGCCTCCACCCCTGTCGCTGACCTCCAGCGCATCGAAGCCTTCGACGTCCGCGAGGCTTACCAACGCCTCACCCCCCAAAAAACAGCGCTGAAGCCCCACCACAGAGTGGTGTCGGGCTTTAGCGCCTGAATTTCATTCGTTCCTTTATCACTATTTTGTTTGTGGGAAATGTTAAAAATGATTCTCTGTTGTAAGAAATCCTGATACTTATTTGGTCGGTATTGGGATTTTTTGTAATTTTGCACCATGGATAAAACCACAAATTAAATCTATCACAAATAATTATTATGCAAGAAAGAAACAACAAACATGCAAACGGCCGACGAGCGGCAAGACTGAAGAGTTAGCCTTCAGGCTATGCTCTATGTTTGTGTTCTGCAAAGACTGTAGGCAACATTGTTTGTTGGTTGTTCTTTGACTTATTGCTACAATGATGTTTTGTGATAGAGACTTTGAACAAAAGTTTCTGTGGACTTCACTGGGTAGATGCTGAAAGGCATTGCCCAAACTTCTCTTGCGCCCTATCTGATAGGGTGTATTAATTGACTTTGTTAAACTGTTATAAGTAATAATTGACCTTTATATGATAGAAATTTTTAAGAAACAGACTAGGACTACGATTCTGGAATTCCTTCAATCTTTGGGTGACGATTCGAACATCTGTTTTGCGCGTCGAAACGGGATTTCCTGGATCCTCAAGGACATAGATATCTATGCCTACTCTTCAGATGATGAGATTGTCATCCTAATGACTGACGTGAATGGTCCCCATACAGAGTTGGCAGACGAAGAATATTTCTGTGACCAGCGCCCCCTGTATTTTTCTGAACATTCTCACCGCGAGAGTCCTGTGTGGAAACTTGCTGTTGTCCGACACTTGCTGGAGCGGGAATATCAGGCTATGAATGATAATACCTGCCGTATCCATGCTATGCTACTTACTTCCAGTACGATTATCAATTATGTTGACATGGAGAACTGTTGGGATGTACTGGGTGTGACAGTGATTGACAGCCTCAGATATCAGTCGTTCCCCAACTTTCCTGTTAAGGCCAGTCAGTCCGACTTGTCGCTTCTTTTTTTCCGTGAGGTCTATTTCGATGAGGATGCTGTCATCGGGGCCGAGAACGAACTGAAGAAATTGATGTCAGATGCAGAGATGACAGCCCGCCCATCTGTCAGTATTTCTGATGATGACGATGATTTCGAGAAACTCATGAAGGACTGGGTTTCCGGTACCGATAGCAAGAAGCATCGCGATGATACAT
>JAEEGH010013027.1_pt1 | contig 18542 bp, 6 predicted proteins | sample 9134181 | NCBI WGS metagenome assembly JAEEGH01 (sample SAMN16246544, study PRJNA631951) | gut metagenome | biome: gut microbiome; feature: rumen; material: DP-attached | host: Bos | place: Iran: Karaj | collected 2018-10 | reverse complement strand
TGCTGCTCAAACAGACCTATCCGGACGAACATCTCACGGATATGCGGAGCCTCGCCGCCGTCCGCCCGTATTCAAAATTGTACAAAATGCTTCTGTCACTGCCACTTGCGGCGTCGCGCAAGCAGCTTGAAGAGGCACTTCCGGACGATTTGCACAATCTGGCCCGCCTGTTCGCCTCCCACATCGATCAAGGCGCCTACAATCTGCGCGGCGTCATCCTCTACGGCCTTTCCGAAATGACCCGCTCCGAACGGTTCATGGAAACGCTGAAGAACGGCGGCTATGACGTTGTCGGCAAAATGATGAAAATCAGCCACAACGGCGACCGCATCGGCGATCCGACGATTTCCGACGACTTCTTGAAAGAACAAGCCACAAACGAAGCGGATCTCGCTTTCCAATGCGGCGCATACGCATGCTCCATCCCGCGAATCGACGAAATGTGCGACCTTCTAGACACCACGCCCGGCGTGCTCGGTTCCGAACTCGTCGGCGCAGGCCTCGGCGGCTGCATCGTCGCATTAGTGAAAAAAAACCAGGCGGAAAACATCATCAACATCCTCAACGAGAAGTACTATGCGAAATACGGCGTCGAGCCTGGCCACGCGAACGTCTATCAGCCTTCGCAGGGCTCCTCCGTCGAATTCTGAACGTTTTTTCATTCATTATATACATAAAGGATGCTTCACATGAAACATGGACTTTTCTCTGGCCTTCTGGCTGGTTCATTGCTGGCCGTAACAGTCGCAACCGCAGGCGACTACCCCTACCGTCCCGCCAACATGACGGACGTTTCCATCAAAGAGGGCTTCTGGCTGCCGCGTTTCGAGACAAACCGCAAAGTGACCGTCTGGGCGGATTTTCGAAAGAGCGAGGAGACAGGCCGCATCGCGAATTTCATGAATGCCGCAAAGCGTTTGAAAGGAAGCTTCAAGGGCATCCCATTCGATGATTCGGATGTCTTCAAGATCATCGAAGGTGCCGCCTACACGCTTGCGACGCATCCAGACGTCGAATTGGAAAAATATCTCGATGAATTGATCGACATCATCGCCGCCGCGCAGGAGCCCGACGGCTACCTCTACACGGCCCGCACGACAGGCTTCGACTACGGCACACAGAACGGCAAGACGAACTACGGCATGATGGGCCCCACCCGTTGGAGCAACTGTCCATCCAGCCATGAGTTGTACAACGTCGGCCACATGTACGAAGCTGCCGTTGCCTATTACAACGTCACGGGAAAGCGCAAACTGTTGGACGTCGCCATCCGCAGCGCGGATCTGGTCGAACGCACGTTCGGCCCTGGCCCGACGCAACTTAAGGCAGTTCCTGGCCATGAGGAAATCGAACTTGCCCTCTGCAAACTCTATCGCACGACAGGCGATGCGCGTTATCTCAATCTGGCCAGACATTTTCTGAAACAGCGCGGCGACGGAACGAAGGTCGGTGCAGGCCAGCAGGCCCATATTCCCGTCATCGAACAGCGTGAAGCAGTCGGCCATGCCGTCCGCGCCACGTATTTGTACTGCGGCATGGCGGATGTCGCGGCATTGGCTGGCGATCAGGCGTTCATCGACGCCGTTGACGCCATCTGGTCGAACGTCGCGGAAAAGAAGCTTCATCTGACGGGCGGCGTCGGTGCGCAGCGCGGCGGCGAAGCTTTCGGCGACAACTACGAACTGCCCAACGAACGCGCCTATCTGGAAACCTGCGCTGCCATCGGCAACGCATTGTGGAATCAACGTATGTTCCTCATGCATGGCGACGCCAAATACATCGATGTTTTGGAACGCATCATCTACAACGGCTTCCTCTCCGGCATCTCCCTGACGGGCGACGAATTCTTCTATCCCAACCCGCTGGCCTCCAAAGGCGGCTATGCCCGCTCCAAATGGTTCGGCTGCTCTTGCTGCCCCGTCAACGTCGTCCGCTTCATCCCACAGATCGCGCAGTTCGCCTACGCACTCCGCGAAAACACGGCCTACGTCAATCTTTTCGTTGCCAGCGACGCCAAATTGAAGCTCGACAATGGCGAAATCAAGCTTGCCCAGCAGACGGAATATCCATGGAAAGGCCTCTCCATGATCACCGTCACACCTGCGACGAATGGACAACAGTTCGATCTGGCCATCCGCATCCCTGGCTGGACCATCGGCAAGCCTGTCCCCAGCGATCTCTATACGCAAGTCGTTCCAGGCAAACTAGATGACGTGACCGTTCTCGTCAACGGCCAGAAGGTCGCCATTACGCCGGAAAAAGGCTACTGCCGCATCAGCCGCGCATGGCAGGCCGGCGACGCCGTTGAAATCCGCATGGCCATGCCTGTCCGCCGCATAAAAGCCAACGACAACGTGAAAGACGACATCGGCCGCCTCGCCGTCGAACGCGGCCCTATCGTTTATTGCGCGGAAGGCGTTGACAACGACGGCGACGTGCTCAACAAAATCATCAAACCAGACGCCGTCTTCAAAGACGACACCGTTTCCGTTTTGGATTACACGTTCCCCGCGCTGACCACTGACGCAGTCACGCTGACACGCAATTTCAAAGGCGACGTCACGTCGAAGACGCCCTGCACGCTGAAGCTCATCCCCTACTTCGCGTGGTGCCATCGCGGCGCAGGCCAGATGCAGACATGGTTCCCCGCGGAGGAAAAAGGCGAATTCGCCGTCAGCCCCATCAAGGCGACCGCCTCCCATTGCCATTACACTGATCGCGTCGAAGCCGTCTGCGACGGCGTCATCGCCAAATCCTCCGGCGACGAAGGCCTCCCACGTCTCACCTACTGGCCCCATAAAGGCACGACGGAATGGGTCGAACTCGCCATTCCCGCCGCTGAAAATTTCACCGGCATCGAAGTCTACTGGTTCGACGACGAACCGCGCGGCGGCTGCCGCATTCCCGCCTCATGGCGCGTCCTCTACAAAGGCGACAACGACACGGAATGGCAGCCCATCGATTGCGACTATCCCATTGCATTGAACAAATTCTGCACGGCGAAATTCCCCAACCCAGTCAAAGCCAAGATCTTCCACATTGAAATCAAGCTGAAGGAAGGCTTCTCCACCGGCATGACGGAAATCCGCCCGATCTGTGAATAAATCTTAAAAATATTATTCCTTAAATAGTTGTAAAACTTCATAAGGAAAGATAAATTTCTTTTGAAAAATTTGAATTAAAGTTTAGACATGGAACAAAAGCAGATTCAAGACTAGACAACACGAGCAGTGTGAACGATACCATGGAGAGATAGGATGAAAAGGTCCCAATATGGAGAAAATGCCATGATGAACCGCACCATTGGACTGGATTTCAACGGAGGTCTCCACAGATACCGCAACACAGACATCGGTGTGAACATCGCCGCGCATGTCACGCCCAGCGGCATTGCGTGTGAACGCTGCAACCACCTGACGGCCAAGCTGAACCATGAATCTACTGGTCATGGCGTCCGCTTTGTAGTCGGCAACCATGCCGACGCCACAATCCATATCGGCAAAACTGACGCCTTCAACTGCTTTGGGCGTTTTGCAGGTCTTGCGGAAGGCATCGGCTCGGGCGATGCCTTCGTGTTGTTGGACGATTCATCAAGTGACGATGAACTGCTCACCGTCATCCGACATGAGGCAGGACATCTCCTCGGCACTCTTGACCACGGCGGCATGGGACTTGCAAGATACGCCAGTATCATAAACTACACATACAATGTGGACAAACCGAAATCGGACAGTTCACATTACGACTACTATCTGTACGCCGTTAGAACAGTAAATCAAAGAGTCAATGACCAGTTCTACCCTGTCGGCATCTATGACGGCAACATCACCCTGGAATCTTACAACGATTACCGCATCGTTCAATACTTGTGGGATTGGTATGATATTGATGACGGTCATGGAGCCACCCAATATGTAACGGAAGACTCTGTATATAACAATTATCGCTATGCATCAGATTGCGAAGCTTACAGAATTGATGTCTATGGTGGCTACGCCATGAATTGCACGGCCCATACCATATTCATCAGTCATCAATCCGAAGCCGATACGTATGTCTGGCAAAGTTCTTTATACGATACATACAACGACGAATATGCCCAAAGCAATTATGTATTCACCAATGGCGGCGCAGTTGGTTGCAAGTCAGAGTATCTTTTTCTCTATGGCGGCGCCATGGCATTTGAATGCACGGTTTCAAGAAGTATGTCTGTCGAGGCGGTGGAATTCGAAGCCAACGGTGAAATCCTGTGGAGCCGTTCTGAAGACTGCATACTGGTATCCACTGATGAAGATCATGGCTGCCGTTTAGATGTGGGTTACGGCGGCACTGCTCTTAACACCCTCATAAAGAGAAATCTTAACACATTCATATACACTGACTGGGTATATATAGGTAACTATGATTTCGACGAGGAGAAATTCAAAAAATTAGGCTATGCGGAGGCGATCGACCTGACGGTAGAAAATGGCGATGTAGATGTCTATAATGGAGGCAAGCTCCATAATGCAACCATCAACGGGAAGCTTCATGCCGTGGCAGGCGCTGTACTGGAAGGCGACATCGTCTGCACCAGCGTTGATCTTGAGGGCGTGACACCCGACACCAACATCACCATCAAAGTGGATCTGCGCGATTACGCCCAACCCTTCTTTGAGGAGTGGGTGGACAATACATACATCGAATATTACGCCAACTACAAAACGATAACCAGAGTTTATGACCCGGAAAGCATACAGTACTTTGAATGGGAGGGGGAATACTATCCGTATTATACTGACCTTCTATACGTCACGAATGGCTACTTTGACAACAAGGACGGCCGCTTCGACATGAAAGATGTCAAGCATTCTTTTTCTGTCAGCCTTGGCGAAGTGGATGCAAAGTCGCTATCAAAAATCGTGATTGATTTTGATGGCACCGATGCGTATTTTGACGACGGTTATTTCTATTTCGATTATCCTTACGAACCCGTTGAAGTGGATGATAAGGAATACATACCGTTCACCGAATATGATCTTCCCTTCCAGTTCAAGGGAGATAAACGCAATTACTCCGTGGAATATTCCTGGGGAGGGGACATTGCATTCGTCTATGATGGGTCTCTGGTAGGCAGAACGGAAGAGGTCCTGTGGCTGTCAAACGGCGAGGATGCCAAATATGACATCACGCTGGCGCCAGTCATGCTGGAAGCCGTGGGAGGAGAGGCCGAAATCCAGTCCGATGAAGGTAGCATTACGGTCGCGCCGCTGCACAATTCCACGTTGACCGTCAAGGGCGATGCTTTGGAAGGTGTCAACATGACCGTCACGGCGGAGAATGAGCAGCATCGCGATTTGACGTGCGATCTGGAGCTACTGGTGGTACCAGAGGAGCTTCCCATCGTCGGCAAAATCGGCGCAAGGGAATATACCAAGATAATCAGAAAGGCGCAGAAAGACCGCCTCAGCAAGCTCAGCGCACAATTCCCGCACAATGTCCATGCAGTCGTGCTCGACATGCCGATTGACCTGACGGACGTAGGCGCCACGCTCACCGCCAACTGGACAAATCACGAGTTCGAAATGAAAATACAGGGCAAGCTGGAATGGAAGTTCACCAAAGAGCGGGCGGGCAGCGGCAAGAACGTAAAACTCGTCATCGACCTTTCGGGCGACAACTACTTTTCCATCACTAACAAGAACAACAAGTTCGGCTGGGAGCTGGCGGGCGAACTGAAGATCCCCGACTTCAAGATCGGCAAATTCGGCTTCTCCAACATGGCCTTCAGGGTTAATACGGAGAAGCAGTCATTCTTCGCCAGCACATACATCCAGCTGCCGGGCTTCGACTACTCCTTCGGCGGTGACATCACTGTCGTCAGCGGATTCGTCGACAGCATCCACGTCGGAGTGGACAGCCTGAACGTGCCGCTCTGGACCACAGGTATGTTCCTCCAAACAATCGCTGGTGGCTTCGAGGGTGTCGCCACCGCAGTAAACGTGAGTTTTGACGGTACGCTTGGCCTCACCTTCGGTCGCAAGATGTCAATGCCCGCCATCGAATGGCTGGGCATTGACGGCGGTGACTTCTATCTCGCCGAAATGACGCTCACCACGAAAATCAATACCGCCGGTGAATACACGGGCAAGGCGACGATAACGCAGCAGTGCGGCTTAATCAAAGGCGAAGGCGAACTCCATATCAGCAAGGGGGATTTTACTATCAAAGGAGACCTCTCCCTGTTGGGAGGTTGCTTCAGCGGAGGCTTGGCAATCAAGGCCTCTGGCGGTAATTTCACCGTCTCCGGCAAGGGCGCCATGGCCTTGCCGCGTGAAAAAGTTCTAGGGCTCCTGGCCGGCCTGGGAGGCTCTGTCAACATCCGCGCAAACTTCAGCGAAGAGGGTAAAAAAAAGAGCTACGTCATGGCGTGGAGGAACGCGGTGCTTTTCGGCAACAACTTTACCGTAGGCGTCAAATGCTCTTTTGATGGCACAGTGAAACGCCTCAGCTACACCGACCTGCTTGGCGGCGACGATTTCAATCCACCCGACGACCAGAACGGCAAGACACGTAATGGCAATGCCTCCGCTAGCGCCACCTACATCGTCGAGACCTCTGGACTGACTCTTTTCCAAATCAACTTCACCGTTGACGGCGCCTATGCCTCCCTTACCTACGGTCTGAACGAATATTTCCAGGCGGACATCGCGGCAGGAAACTATGAAGATATCCAGATTGTCAACGATATGTCCAGCGTGTCTGACGCTGGTGCTATCCTCACCATCGCCGTCAACAATGCGGGACTTGGCGAATGGATTGTCAGCGCCTATGGCGATGAAAACGCAACGTTCGGCGCATACGCGTACGCGGGCAGCACGCCGGAACCAATCATCACGTCAATCACAGTGGGCGAAGATGCGCGTAGCGCCACCATCCATTATACACTAGGCGACCTCTCCGCATTGGAAAACGCCGTCGTCTCCGTCTTCCGCAACGACAGCGATGCCACGGAATACGAAGGAATGCTCATCGGCAGTTTCTCCACCGACGAGGCGAACGGCGTCTTCGAATACGCTCTGGGCGAGTCGGCGGGCGGTGCCTACGCCTTCTACATGATGGTCGAAAGCGACAATCTGTCCCCCTCCTACAGCGAAATCAGCAGACTATACAACTTCCGTATTGTGGACGACGAGGCACCCGATCAGATTCAGCTCGTCAACGCCGTTTGGCACTCCTCCGGCACAGAATTGACATGGAATGTCCCCTACGACGACAACGGCGTCGCAGGATACAAGATCCGCTTCTTTGAAGGCGATGAAGATTGGTTCTTTGTGGATGACGAAGATATGGTGGAACGGGACATCAAAACTCCGTCGTTCATCTTCGACAATGTTCCCAATGGCACATATTCCTATCAAGTGGCGGCTTACGATGCAGAGGGCAATCTGGGCGCATGGAGCACGCAGGAGAGCGCACTGGTTCTGACCAACGCCAACGCAATCTACAAAAACACCACGATCACGGAAGATCTGCAACTTGCCACATACGAAAGTGCTTATAATATCGTTACGACGGCAGCGAAACTTACGACCGCAGAAAACTCGCTCGTCTCCGCCTCGATGATTGGCGACGCGGAAATCGGTGGCATTCTGGAGAATTCCATCGTCAACGGCATGGCCACGCTGCTGGAAGGCGGCAATGCCATCGACATCACCGTGAACGGCGACTTCACCGTTTACGGAACTGCTGACGGCATCACGGTCGCCGAAGGCGGCCGGCTGACCATCGAAAATGGCGGCGTGGGCATGAATGTCACCGTCGAAGCAGGCGGTGCGCTCTACCTGATGGACGGCGCGGAATATGACAATGTCACCGTTGACTATGATGCAACCCTCACCATTCCGGACTCGGGCGTCATCCGTCTGGAAGGCGACATCTTCACGGCGAGCCCCATCAGCACCTACTGCACTATCAACGGCAACGGACATGCCATCCATTTCGAGCAGTACAAGCAGTTCGATTATTACATCCAAGAGGACAGAACCTTCTGCGACGAAATGGCGCTTGTGACCAATATGGACAAGTTCCTCGGCAACGCTTTGGACATCGTCATCGACACCACCTCCTATGGCGATTTCAAAATAGCAGACACGGCCGGCCACTTCACAGGTGGCCTGAGTGTCACCGACCACGCCACCGGCAAATCCGTTCTCCTCGATCTCGACATGCCAAACGCCTTGGGCGGCACCTTCTGCACGCTCTATAAGAAATCCGACGGGTTATGGCTCAATGTCCATAATCCAAATAAATGGGATCACAAGAATATCACCATCGGCACTGGCGGCAACTACCCACGCACCTTCAAGCTGGAAGGCAAGTGGGCACAGAACGTCACCGTCGTGAACAATGGCAGATTCACCTGCGACGATGGTGCCGTGGTTGACGGACTTGTCATTGACGACGGCGGCTCCAACAATGCCACCGTCACCGTTGACAACGCCATTGTCACCAATGCCATCCTCAACAACGGTACATTCAATCTGAACGACGGCGGCCATGTCACAGACATTGTGGTCAACGGCGGCAGGTTAATCTTAGGAGATGGTACGCTGGATGACGCCTTCATCGGCACGAATGGACGCATGGAGATCACACAGACTGGCAATCCAATCCTGACAGGCATCATCACGGTCCAGGGCGGCGTCTATCTCTCCAACAATCACGCGCCTATCGAGACAAATGCGCATTTCGTCTTCGATCTCGAAGGACGCAATGTGAACAACGACAGCTACTTTATTAGCGAAGGCGCCGTCTTCACGGGAAACACCACCTATTCGCTACTACTCCCTGAGCATCCGGAAATTGGCTACTACTGCCTCACCCACATTTCCACAGGCAGCCCTGTTTTCGAGACTTTCTCCATCACGGTGACCACAGCGAACGGCAACGTTCTGGGTGACTTGACGATCAACGGCGATGCCATCCGCAGCAACGGCTTCGAATATAGTTTATACAATCAAGATGCCAATATTTACTTTAATGTCAATGAAAGCACGGAACCGTATGAGATCACGACGCAGGAATGGGACGGTGCTGACGGCACTTACATCGTCGAATACAGTAGAGACAACTTCCAGACGGCTGTCCGCGTGAGCGTGGACTCCACCGCCGTTGATTCCTTCGCCATGCCGTCAGGCGACTACCAATGGCGCGTCCGCCCGCAGGACGGCGGCGAATGGACGGCGGGCGAGACGCTGACCATGAAGGATGAAAAAGACAATGATCCGAAGCATATCGTCTCCAACGACAATGCCATTACGGACGTCTTTTTCGCCAAGCCACGCGGCATGTGGAACGGCGGCTTCGAGGCATTCCACAACGGCAGTATGGATGGCTGGCAGGGGACAAACGAGTCGGTTCTGCTCCGCGACAAGAACAAACTCGCGGATATCATTGAAGGTTCGGAAGACGCAAATGTCCTCCTGATGACCGACGATGCAAACGGCGACGCGCTCTTCGTCGATGACATCTATTCCGCCCTCCCCGGTGACATTCTTGAACAGCAGTCGCGCCTAGCGAAAATCAATGAAATCCGCGCTGGAGCGGGTGACGATATCGTCGATCTGACCAGCCAGCAGTTCGCGTATGTCGATGGCGGCATGACCGTCCGCGGCGGTCTTGGCGACGATGTCGTCTGGGCGAACAATGGCGACAACTGGTTATTCGGCGATGCAGGTAATGACCGCCTTGTCGGTGCCGCAGGCAACGATGTCATCGTCGGCGGCGCAGGCAATGATTCACTGCATGGCGGCGGCGGCAACGACATCTTCGCCTTTGGCGGTGACTGGGGACAGGACAATGTGGAACAGCTTGCCAACGGAAAGGTCACGCTGTGGTTCGACAATGGCGACGAAAGCAAGTGGAATGCCGCAACATTGACCTATCAGGACGGCGACAAGTCGGTGCATGTATCCGGTGTCACGGCAGAAGCCGTGACGCTGAAATTCGGCGACGACGGCAGTGGAAAATACACCGATCTCTTGTCGGCTGGTGCGTTCACTGAATTCTCTAGCGAAAAGATTTTTGAAGACAGAAACAGAGGAATGCTTGCGTAATGGGAGACATGACGATGAAAAAACACCTTCTGATACTTTGCCTTCTGCTGTGTGTGGCGGCATCCGCCGCCGTGAAGCCAATCAACAGCCAGACAATTGTGCTGAAGCCTGGCTGGAATCTGGTGACACTGGAACGCCCCATAATCGCCGCCGATGCAGAACGTTTTATCGCCCTCAAGCCAATGACGATGGATTCTGCGAAAAAAAGCTATGTGTTTTGTTCTGACAAAAACAAGCTCAAAATCGGAACAGGATATTGGATTTTCTCCAAGACGGCGCAGACCATTGAACTGACGCGGGATCAGTCGCAAACGACTTGGGAGACGGCAGGATTGGGCAAAGGCTGGAATCTCATCGGCGTGGCGGACAACTCCACATGGATGAATCAAGTGACCGATATCTGGCAGTGGCTCAATGGCAAGTTCCAGAAGGTTAGCAACACAGACCTAACTGGAGGTAAGGCGTATATAGTCTATCAAAAAGGCAAATAAAATTAACAACAAGAGGTAGCAAGGGCGTCCCCGCCCTTGAGAAGGCCGAGACTGCCTTGCTACCTCCTGTTTTTACATTTGATTATTTTCCCTCTGCCTTGATAAGCAGCTTATAACGTTCTGCAAGCTCCTCAATGGTCTTGTAGCCATTTGGTGAATAGCTTTGGACATGCCCGTCCGCGAAGGCGATCGCGATCATATCATCATGGTTGTCGAAGTCTTCATAGAAGACAATGACACGATTCGATTGCTTGATGTTTTTCAAAGCAATGTCTTGACGAATATAATGATAGGGCTTGCCGTTCTTCGGGCAGTTGAAGATATCCGCTCCAGCATAATCATAAAGATCTTTACGCCAATTATCTGCCGCAGGGAAGGCGTCGTTGTGGTCTGAAGACCACATGTGCAATGCCAGTGTCAATTGCTTCATGTTGCTTATGCAACTGGTAATATTCGCACGTTTGCGAAGATAGTCTTTCAGCCAAGCGATCTCCTTGTGATATGACGGCCAGACTTCATGGCCCATGCCGATTTCACTGGTGATTTTCTTGTCAACAGACGGAATCTGGTTGTAGGCGGCATAGACGGATGATGGACTGCATGTGCGGTCGGCGAGACCGACGATGACACGGACGGGCGTGTACCGCGGAATGAGGCTGGCGAAATTCATCGCGTCGTAGTACTGCGCCATGGCTTCGATTTCAGGGGAGTTTTTCATCTGACGGCAGAACTGCGGCCAGCCGGCGAGACGGCCTTGCTTGTAGCCAAGATGGTCGCACATCGCGGGAACATTGCAGACAAGAGCGGTAATTTGATTATTGATCCCGCCGAGAATGAATCCGAACGCGCCGCCTTGACTGCTTCCATGGTAACCGATGCAGAACGGAATGACTTTTTCATGCCTTGCAAGCCATCTGATGGCATTGTGGATGCCGACGATGCCATGGTGGAAATAAGTCTTTTCGCGGTCGGGAATGTTCTTGTACATGTACATCCCGCCTTCGTTCACTTCCTTGTAGCTTTCGTTGATGGTCTTGCCGGGAATGTCCGGATCATAGATGTGGACGTTCATGACGAGATAGACGAAATCCGCCAGCATGGGGGCTCCAGTCGCTCCTGGACCCGCTCCAGGCACAGAGACGATGGCGGGATATTTGCCTGGAGCTTTCGGAACGGTCAAAAAACCATAGATGCGACCGGACGGAATGGCGAAACTGACTTTGAAGCCTTCCACCTTGTCGTTCGTAAGACGCGGCAACGGCGTCAGTTGCGGATCAAGGTCAAAGTCTCTCGGAAGATGCACTTCACTATCCCAGTAGTCTTTGAAATCATTTGGCCGAGGCGCTCCCCGCTGGATTTTCAACGGTTCAAACGCGGCACCATAAACCTTGTGGAGCCGTTTGGGCTGCGCCGCGACATCTACGTCAAGACTCAGAATACCAGGCTTTTCCATCGTTCCCATGACGGTAAACGGATTCTCCGCGGCCAAATCGACTTCCTTTGTGGAAATCGTCGTCAATCCGTCGTTGCTGAGGCGGACGGAGGCTTTCCCTTCCTTGTGCAACTGGTCGCCATTCAACACCGTGACAGTGAAGACGGCCTGTTCATTGCAATTGTACATGGCATCCGCATGGTCCAGCGTGACGTTGATCTTCGTCTGCGCGACCGCAATGGCGGCCATAAACATCAGCATACATGTCAAAAAAGTCTTCATGAACAGTCTCCTGTTGTTTTGTTATATGATTCAAATTCAATTGGTTTCAATACCATCCAATTAATGCAGGCTTAAGAACACCATCAAAATCATTTCATTAAAATAGTGTTATATAAAATCTTTCTAAAGTCTTTCTTTTGTCATTCCTTTCCAAAATACTTCGCCAATACAGCCCGCGCATGTAGGGCGAGAACGCCACGGCCGTCCTCCGCGTAGTCTTCAAACGTCTTCCGCCCAAGACCTTCGTAGTCGCCGCAAGCGACCAAGGCCCGCGCGACATTGAGTTCGCGCAGGCAGCGGGCAAATTCCGGATTGCCACCGAAACCGCCCATCGGAACAATCGCCTGTTCTCCTTTGCGGACATGTCCGCCCATTTTCGGCGACGTCAACGCTTTCGCCAAAGCGGGAGCCAATTTTGCATCGCCAACGGCTTCGCAAGCCAACGTCACCGCCCGCACATGCGACGGCGAACTCGTTCCATTGATTTTTTCAAGCTCGCGAAGCAACGGCTCCACCGCCAGCGGACTCTTTGTGCGGCCGAGACCGACGATCAATGCATCGCGTTCGCCCATGCGGCGCCCATACGCCGTCTGTTCCAAAACATTGATTTTGATTGGTTCGTCACGACCGTCAATCTGCCGTGCCAACGTTTCTGCACCAGTCGCATCTCCCATGATGCCAAGGATATGCGCATAGCACAGCTTACGAGTCGGATTCGTCTCCGCCGTGTAGGCAGCCCGTAGCGGCGGAAGGGCGCGATCCACATCCGTCAGTAGCAACGGCACATCTTTGTAACCGTCGCCTGCATTCCGCACGGCCAGATTCCACCGTTCCGCATCGACTGTGAATCCATCGTCCCATTGCAACGCCTCCTGCGGGATGCTGCCGATGGCCGCCAGATGCCGTTGCAATTCCTTTACATCAATGCCGCGCAATGGTTTGCCACTCTTGGCGGACATCGCGGCGGCACGTCCAGCCGCATAGCCTGTGTTCTGCACGTCCGACTGCATGCGCATGATCGGCAGCGCGTCGCGATGCGCGCTAGCAGCAATGCCGATGACCGCCAAACCATCCAATTTTTCTGGCAGAATCGCACGATACGGGATATTGACTTGGAAGATCTTCTTGTTTGTGGCCTCGCTGACATAGCAGATGTCCGCAACGGATGGACCATGGCTGTCGAAATCACTCGCACCTTGTGCAATCGTGTCGGGGAACGTCCGTTCCATGACGACATCCAGCGGCGAAACGGTGATGGCGCCTTTCACACGGCGGCGTTCACGCGTTTCGATGATCTGCGAAACATCCCATGCCTTTCCCGCGCCAAGCCGCCCGCGAACGCCGAACAACCAGCTATCGACTGGATCGCAATCGTTTACGTATCCCCAATCGGAATTCACATAGCTCTTGCCAAGCGGACGGACTGACAGCCCCGCGCCCTGCAACGCGATTTCTCCCGCCCCAAGAAATTCCGTTTCCGCTCCCGCGACAGCCGCCAAATCCGCATTGCCTGTACCGTCGATGACATTTTTCGCCAAAACGACGCCGCGGCCATACGGCGTGGCGACGACCACGCCTGTCACGCGATTTCCTTCCCGCAACGCGCCGCAAGCCATCGTGCCAAACCATATTTCGCCGCCCGCCGCTAGCAGCTCCTTCCGCCACCATTCGCGTTTGCCGACGACATGGACGGCCACCCCCTGCTCCGCAACGCCTCTGTCGTGCTCCGCCGTGAAACCAATCTTCTTTCCATACCAATATTTGCCAATCATACCCAACGTGCCGATGCCGCCAAGCCCATGTAAATATTCAATTACCAACGTCTTGGGACCGCCGCGAGCCGCACCGATCGCCGCTGGCGCCCCGCCTGTGCCGCCACCCGCCACGACGACGTCGTATTCGCCCAAAATCGGCAGTTCATGCTTCGGCGACGGCACCGCTGATTTCGCATGTTCATACGCCGTCAGCCCCGTCAACTGTTCGCAGACTTCCGCATGGAATGGCGCATCCGTGGCCGTGCAACGAACGGCCACAGGCTGCGCGATAGCACCACGATTTTTCGCGTCCGCCGCCGCGCGACCACCCGCTTCGCCACCGACGGAAAAAGCCTTCCACGGCTGATGGCGGAAGCAGGCAAACACATGCGGCGCATCTTTCAACGGTTGTTCGTGTTCAAACACAACTGTCTCGCCCGCATCCAGTTGCAACTTCGTAAACGTCAGATTCCGTGCATGCTGTTCAACAGCGGCATATGACGCGTAGGAATCATCCTGCAAATCATATTGGAATGCGCAACGCCACATTTTGCCGTCGATGATCTGCTCTTTTCCATCAACCTTCCGCCATTGCACGGCTGTCTGGTAACTGCCTGGCAGTTCCGTCACGTCCATGCCTTCCGCCAACGGCCGCTCGCCGGAAATGACGAACCGCGTAAATGTCCTCTTTCCAGCATTGAAGGGTGGATAGACGCTTCCTGCAAGCCGCGCCGCCAAGCCGCGCGGCGTCGCATCGACCAATGTCTTGGCGATGATCGCCTGCCGTCCGCCGCGATCCGCGATGACCACGCCCGAGAAATCGCCTTTCGCGTCTGAAAGAACGTCCGTTACGAAAGCGCCCGTCAGATATTTCACCTTGGCGGCCAACAACGCTCTGTCGAACGTCTGCTTCACCTTCAGCGGCGTCGGCGTCACACGCCGCACGCCCGCCTTCCCTTCGCAGGCGATTTCACCAACCAAAATCCGTTTGCAACCGCCTTTCCGCTGGAAGACAAACGAAATTTCAGACACGTCACGACCGATTTTCGCCTCCCAGCGGATGATTTCCGTCGTCTCGCCAGGCAACCGCGTCAGCGAAATCGATTCCGACCACGTGTTGCCGTCATCGCTCACGGAAACCCTCACATCTGATACATCGAACTCGTTCTGCCGCAGGAATGTAACGGCCGAAACCGCCTCCACGAACTGCTTTTCGCCAAGCTTCGCCGTGACGGTCACTTTTCCTTCATTATACTGTACGGATTCTTTGACAGGATCGGTCGCCAAACCATCCGTCAACACGCTCGGCGGATTGCTCTCCTTGTGCGGCGAAAATGTTTCCGCATCCGCTTGGTAGGAGATGATCTTGAGATTTGCGGAACGATCTGTCCAAAGTGCCTCCGCCAGAGGGCCTTGCGGTTCCGCATCGTCCGGCAAAACTAGTTGCATCGTTCCCGCCATGTCGTCGCCGAGATACGGCCGTTCCGCCAACAACCACACGGAGGCTCCCGCCTCCTTCGCTGCCAACGCCGCCGCCACCCCAGCCGTCGTTCCGCCGACAACGACCACGTCCGCTTCGCCCGCCAGCGGAATCTGCCGTGCGCTTTCTACAATTGTCTTCTGCGTCTGCGCAAATGCCGCCGCAAATGCCGCACCAACCATGAAAACCACACCCGTTGAAAAGAATTTGTTCATACCCTATCCTTTTGTTTTTCTCTAGGTAGCTAGAATTCTAGAATTCTAGTGCTTTGAATTTGTTTTAAGCTTTGGGCTTTAAGCTTTTAGCTTATTCAAATGCTAGTTTCCGTTTCTCCCACGGAGCGAACAGGAAATAAAGCATGCCGGGGAACGCGGAACCCCATGGTGCGATGCCGTAGCCGAGCACATAACCGTAGAAGCCCCAGCCAAGAACCGTGCCGAAATACCAACTGCAGCCAATACGCAAAACGAAACCGTCGAAGATGCCCAGAGCCATTCCCAGCCATGAATGGCCGATGCCGTGGAGGAAGCCGTTCGAGCCTTTCAGCAGCAGCAGGCCGGGGAACGTCCACATGATCGCATGGACGAACGTATGGCTCAGATCCAGAATCTCGCGGTCTTTCGTGAAAATACCGAATAGCTGTTCAGGAAAGAACCACATCAGAGCGGCGAATACGGCGTAGAAACCGCTGCTCAGCAACAGCGTGTAGCCCACGGCCTTGCGGATTCGCGCAAAATTCCGTGCGCCATAATTTTGCGCCACAATGCCCGTCAGCGCCATCATCACGCCAAGCGACATTTTGTTCGCGACGTCATCCAGTTTCGTACCCGCGCCAAACGTCCCCAAAGCGGCGGAACCTGTCGATGCAACCATTGCGATAACGAACAGCATGGAGAAATTCACAATGCTGAAACGACAGGCCAATGGCAGGCCGAGCTTTAGCAAGCCTTTCAGACATTGCTTCTCAATGCGGAAACTACGCGGCATGAAATCGAAACCCGTCTCCTCACGGTGCTTATAAAGAAACCACACGGCGTACAGGAAGGAAAACGCCTGGCCGAGAATCGTCGCCAATCCCGCCCCGAAAACGCCCCAATGGAAGCATGCGACGAATAGCAAATCGAGAACGACGTTGATGACGGATGCGATGAGAATAAAGATGAACGGATGCCGTGAATCACCCAGTCCGCGCATGATGGCGGACACGATATTGTAGCCGTATGCGAACAAAATGCCCCAGCAACACACGAGCGTATAGGACAATGCGTCATCAAATATGTCCGCCGGCGTGTTCAGAATATGCAGAATCTGCCGCGCGAACAATACGCCAATCGCCGTCACGACGACACCTGCGCTGAGCAACAGCGTAAACAACGTCCCGATGGCCACGCCGAGCCGTTGCCGCTGTCCGTTGCCGATCATCTGTGACAGCATGATCTGTCCGCCTTGGCTCGTGCCCGCGCACAGCATGACCAACAGGTTGAACGTCTGGCTGGAAACCGCCACGGCCGCCAGACCGTTCTTTCCTACATAGTGCCCCACGACCATCATATCGACGATCGAATACAGAATCTGCAGCGCGTTCGATGCCATGAACGGAAGCGCGAACAACACCAGATGCCGCAGTAACGGCCCTGTCGTGAAGTCGTGGATCAGTTTTTTATTTTCCTGTGGCATGGGATGCATCCTTTTTCTCTCATTGAGAAATAATATAAGCCATCATGTCTTTAAACAAAAGTTTTATTGTAAAAAAGTCATTTCTTGATGCAAGCCTCTTCACAGCAGATTATCATTTGCCTTTCTTTTTATAAGAGGTATATTTGCATGTTGATTTTCTAAATCGGTCCAATCATTCATCTCAAAAAGGATGCGACATGGCTGAAATATCCCTTAACCACATCACGAAGACATTCGGAGGAGTAAAGGCGCTCGAAGACGTCTCCCTCTCCTTCAGTCCAGGCGAAATCCATGCGGTCATCGGCGAAAACGGCGCCGGCAAATCGACCGTCATGAAAATTCTCGGCGGACTCTATCCCGCCGACGACGGCGAAATTACCGTAAACGGCGTGAAACAAGAGATCAACAGCGTGGCGGACGCGCAAAAGCTCGGCATCAACATCGTCTATCAGGAGCTCAATCTCATGCCGGATCTGACCGTCGCCGAAAACATTTTCCTCCACCAGTTGCCCGGAAAATGCGGCCTCGTCGATAAAGCGACGATGAACGCGAAGGCGCAGGAGTTGTTGGACAAAATGCACGTCGCCATCCAGGCCACGACGCCCGCTTCCGAACTCACCGTTTCCCAGCAGCAGATGGTAGAAATCGCCAACGCCCTCTCCATGGACGGCGATACCATCATTCTTGACGAACCGACCGCCGCCCTCAACATCCAGGAAGTCGATACGCTCTACGAAATCGTCCGCAATCTGAAGGCGCAGGGCAAGACCGTCATCTACATTTCCCACAGACTCAAGGAGATATTTGATTTGTCGGACCGCATCAGCGTCCTGCGAGACGGCCATTTCATCAAGACCGTCAATACGAAGGACATCACGCAGGACGGCCTTGTCGCCTTGATGGTCGGCCGCACGATTGACCAGTCGCGCAAGGCGGACACGTCATCCGTCAAAGACGTCGTTCTCGACGTCGCAAATCTTTCGAAGAACGGTCTTTTCCAAGACATTTCCTTCACGTTGAAAAAAGGCGAAATCCTTGGTTTCGCGGGACTTATGGGCTGTGGTAAGGAAGAAATCGCCAAATCGCTCTATGGCCTCATCCAGCCAGACAATGGCAAGGCTACGCTTGACGGCCAGACCGTATTGGACATCGCCAACGGCGTCAACGACATCGCATCGCCTTCCGCCGCCATCGGCCACGGCATCGGCTACGTCACGGAGGATCGCAAGAATGCGGGCATTTTCGCCGCCATGAGCGTACGCGAAAATCTCACCGCCAGCATCCTGAAGACGCTTTCCAGCCTCGGCATCATCAGCGCGGAAAAAGAGC
>JAEEGH010013026.1_pt1 | contig 18544 bp, 22 predicted proteins | sample 9134181 | NCBI WGS metagenome assembly JAEEGH01 (sample SAMN16246544, study PRJNA631951) | gut metagenome | biome: gut microbiome; feature: rumen; material: DP-attached | host: Bos | place: Iran: Karaj | collected 2018-10 | reverse complement strand
GAACTATCTCTGCTCAAGAGTCTACGACGAGAGCATAACTTACACCGCCATGATTTCTTTCATGGACCAGCCGCCTACGGGCGGCTTTCTTTTTGTCTAAGATAAATAAATCATGCTGCCTATAACAGAATCACCTGATTTCAAGAGAGTAGGAGATACTCTAGACTCTGGTTATTACGACGTCACACTGTTCTCTAATCCAAAGGCCTCCGAGATCAAAGGCGCAGCAGCTATGGATCAGGCTCTTGAGAACTATCTTCTAACTATTCCAGGAGAGCGGCTATTCAACATAGAGTTTGGAAGTCCGCTGTATCAAATTCTCTTTCAGAAGAATGTGAATCAAGACGAGATCAGAGAGCGTATATACAATCAAGTAGAAACTGCTCTTCAGATCGCCATTGATCGTTCAAGTGCAGAACTACTATCAACTAATGACTCTCATGTTCTGAAGATACACTTCAGATACACAACTATGGATGGAACTATCATAAACCATGAATTCTCTCGCAAGTTTAGCAAGTAAGGTAGCGAATCTGTACTTGGCGTTCGACATATCTAAGGACTCTAAGCAGTCAGAGGACTGCAAGTATGATCCTCAGACTGACACGATCTATCTGAATTTCACAGATCTCGACAAGAGCGTGAACAAGTTCAAGCTTCTTCATGAGCTAGCGCACCGGATTCAGAAGGATATGCTCATTCTGTTCGGAGATACTTCGTCGATAGAGTTGAACGCTAACAAGATAGCTCATGAGGCATTCAAAAGATTGAAGTTCAATGAAGACATGTTCGTAAGACGGCATATAAATTACAACAATCTAAGACAGCTAGTTCCCGGAATAACTGAGAAAGAAGCGCTAAGAAGAGCATCAACTATGAAGGAAATTCAATGGAGACTATAGAATCTGCTAAGAAAGAGCTAGAGAAGTTCAATGACATATCGCTTGAGCCTGTCAAGCACATATACTCAGACTCTGCTGGAACGAAATACACATCTGTAACTACATTCATCAACAGATACAGCATTCCGTTTGACAAGTACAACGTAGCTCTCCAGTGCTCTGCTAGAAACGGTGTTCCTGTGAAAGATCTGCTAGACGAGTGGGAACAGAAAGGAGCATACGCTCGACTTCTCGGAACAGAGGTTCACTCAGTCATGGAGCATCTATGGAAAGAAGACAAGAACGAGCCGAGATATGAGCTGATGGAAGCTTTTCCTGGAATGAAAGAGGACTTCGAGTATCGCAAGTCAATATGCGAAGACCTGTACTCCAAGATGCGAGAATTCTATGTGCCTATCGCTAACGAGTGGATAGTGAACGATCCAGCGCTCGGTCTAGCTGGAACGATCGACTTTGTCGCGTACAATAAGAAGACTGACACAGTCGACATTCTGGACTGGAAGACTAGCAAGTCGTTCTCTATTCAGAATCGATCACAGAAGATGAAGGATCCGTTTGGCGCATATCCGAACACTAACGTGAGCGAATATAGTCTTCAGCTGAGCATATACAAGTACATCGTAGAGAAGCACACCGATCTAAAAATAGGAGAATTGAGGCTGTTCCAGATCCCAGGGAAAGGCAAAATGAAGACTGTGAAGTGTTACGATATGACAGAAATTCTCAAAAAGCATCTATTTTGCGCTGAAACTCTGTCAAACGGAGAAATTTTTGAATTTTCTTCAAAATAGGGGTTTAGAGTGCCCGTGAAATTTCTTATATTTACTATGTAAAAACAATAAGTTCCACCTTCTTCAAAAGGATCTAATATGATCAAGAAAGAAGCCCTCTCCGCCCTCAAAGGCACCCACAACACCGTCAAGATCATCACCTCGAAGCAGGGTTCTCCCTTCAACGAGACCAAGAAGAACAAGGCTGCTCTTCTTGAACTCGGAATCGACGTCGACAAGATGGTCAAGGTCACCACGTTCGACTGCTTCGCTGGCTCGGACATTGACTACAAGGAACTCTACAAAGAACGCGCTGGTGAAGAAAAGGAATCCCGCCAGATCAACACCAACAACACTTGGGTTGAAGGTCTTGAAGGAATCCTCCTGACCAACTCCACCACTGGCAGCAATCTCGTCCGCATCTACACGGACAACAACCATCGCGCCAAGTCCGTCTACATCTACAACGGCGAAATCTTCGACAACTACAAGGAGAAATACGCCGAATTCCTCAAGAAGCCGAGGACGATCAACGAAAAGGCTGATGGTCTCACTCCCATGAGCATCACGCTCGAGACCATCACCTCCATCGAAGTCGATGGCGCTAAGGTCGCATAACATTTGTTTCACCGAGCAACAGAAAGTGTCAGACTTAACTTGACACTTTCTTGTAGCTCACAACCAATGAGGTACACTCAGTGGCAATCGCACGATACAACCTCTCTATCCGCTACAAGGATAAGGTTCTTATCGCTCTACCGACCACCACTATCAATGATGGTCACAACAACTGGACACTTCCGAACGATCTGATCGCTGATTCTGATCCTGCGGACGCTGTCTCTTACATCTTCAACCAGCTCACTGGACTCGATCTTGCCTCTGAAGCTAAGAACAAGCTCGAATACAAGCAGCGTGTCGAAGAAGGTAAGATCTTCTATCGGACCGAGATCGTCCTCGATCACGAGCTTCCCGTCACTCAGTGGAACACTATGTCCACATGTCGTCTCACTCGATACGACAAGAACTCCAATCTTCGAATTCCGAAGTACGTGAAGTTCAAGTGGGTGCCGCAGGATGAACTCTACTACTGGCTCACGCGTCAGTACTGCCGTCTGGAAGATGTGAAGATCTCCTATTTCTATCCTGACAATGGCCGTTTCTAGCCGGTTTTAAGGAGTATTTCTCATGACTAATGAAGAAATCAAGGAACTGGTGGAAAACCACACGTATGATGGCGCAAAAGCGGCTATTAAGGATATGAACCAGTGGGACCTGAAAGCACTCTACTACTGGGGATATCGTCTCAATAAGCCGATCTTCTGCTCCGCTGCCTCTATGATCCTCTCGAACGTATATGGAACTACTCCGTGGTACGAATTGAGTGGAGAACGAATGTCTCAGTTCGTCTGATATAAATAATTCGAACTGATCTGCTTCGAATGGCAACTTCAGTCCAGAAGTTGTCATTTTTGCATGTCGAGATGAAGCAAACTGCCGAGTGTCTCGTCAAGCGTCAGGTAGTCAAAAGCTCTGCTTTGATGCTGCAGTTCACACATTGCGCAAATGCCGCAAGGAGTAAAAATGTTCGAATTAGCTAAGCAGCTTGAGTCTGCACTGAATCACTTTGACCACTATATGCCATCGTCTTTCGAGAATGTCGTCAAGAGCGACTTGGTTCCTAACTGCCATTGGCCATACAACGTGATTGAAGAGGAAGATGGCGCTACTACTTACGAGATCGCCGTCGTCGGAAAGACAAAAGACGACATCAAGATCTCTTCCAAGCACACAGACACGATCCCTATGCTCATCATTGAAGTGAATGACGAGAAGAAGGAGACTAAGCGTAAGGTACTCGAAGAGAGAATCAAGAGAGGACAACTTAGACTAGAGATCAGCATCGAGCCTAAGTATGACTTGGACAATCTGAAGGCTACTGTAGCCAACGGTCTATTGACTGTCACGGTTCCTCTGAAGGCAAAGCCTGAAGAAGTAGAAAAGCAGTACACTATCGAATAAGGAACACTATATGGCTAGCTTCGGAGATCTGATGAGAGCAAACTTCGCAAATCCAAAGCCTAGCTACGAGTATACCAGAAGCATGTTCATAAAGACCATCAACGAATATGTTTCTGGTTCTCTTCGAAGTAATCTTGGAATGCCATGTTTTGGAGTTACTGGTATGCTTGAGCATCCGCCAGCTGCACCAGAAACCTATATTGTTCCACCCAGATCTGGTCCTACATGCGGAGTTCTGATCTCTTATACCCCAGGATTCGCTACAGATAAAGACTATGACAAAGTTGCTGAGAAGTCTAGAAAGACGATAGGTTCATTCTGGCCAAACTTCTTTGAGCTCATCGGAAAAGTCATGTGCAGGACTATAGAGATCATACAGCCAAGCGCTGGTGACTCTACACCAATGATGTACAATTCTAAGTCTATGGCTAAATCTGGCTGCTTCATAAGGACGACTGGAAACATATACACACAAGCGAAAGTGATTCGAGAATGGCGTGAGGCTGGAGAGATATTCCAGAAGAAAGTCCTTTCGATGAAGATACAGAAACCCACGATACTTCAAAATGAACTATCGACTGCTGTCAGAGACACTGCTCTCAGAACGATGATGTTCTGGAGATCGTATAGCGGTACTATGCATGGCGGGATATTCGAAGGCTTCATATATGGAAGTCTGATCTATGAATAGGAGAATTTGATATGGCCGAGACATTAGAACACAGCATAAATAACTTTACCAAGAACAAATACTACTTGGCGATCAGCAACTTTCCGAATCTGTCTAACATACCTGACGATCAAGTCGACATGTCTTCTATCAGCAGCTATGTCCAGTCTGTCGATATTCCTAACATCACAATCCAGCAGCTATATTCCTATTGGCAGCATGAGAGACAGCAGCATCCAAATCCGAATGGTGCAAGAGAGACTAACGTGCTCACGATTGAATGGATCTTGGATGACAAGTTCATGAACTACTATCTCTTCTACTGCTGGGCTAAAGGTACTAAGTACGGTATTCCTTCTAGAGCTAGAGACGATGACGAGCAGAAGGCGCTTCTGCGAGACAACTGCATAGACAGACTTGACATATACTCGCTAGACAACACAAAGACACCAGCATCAAAGGTATCTTTCCATCGAGTCTTCTTGACAGGAATAGGAAATCTGAGCCTTCAGTTCGGTGACTCTTCTATTGTCACATTCTCTACCACGTTCGAATATGAACAGTTCGGAATGACCGAACAGCGCAAAAAAGAAGACGGCTCCTTGTTATTGGAGCCGCTCAAATAATGTCATATACGTTAACGATTACAGCTTAGGAAGGAAGAAGTCTGACGACAGAAGAACCTCTGCTAGCACTTCTTTTCCACACTCGCACTTGAACTTAGCGATAGGCTTAGCCCCGAACGAGAATTCACGAAGAATCGTAGTCAGACGGGAGAAATCTTTAGCGCTGCCGTTGCCACGAACAAAGTACTCATAAGCATCATAGATTCCAACAACTTCTCCATTGATCGTTCTGATATGAGAAGCGATAGTCATCACGTCTTCATCAATGTTCTCGATCATATTCGGATCAGCTTTAGTCTTAGATACCTCTATCTCAGTCTCGATCGTAGGAAATCTTAGGCTGATCTTATCCCCGTTAGGAAGATCGAATGATTCTGGCAGCACTTGATCAGCGTATTTTACGTCGAGATCCTTCAAAGTGTACTGATAGATCTTGGTATTCTCGCAGGACTGACAAACTCCGATCACGTTCATTGGAGGATCATCATAAGTCACAGCGCGAAGATAGAAGATCAGCCACAGCTTGTCGTTAACGAGAATGTCTGACAGATCGATTCCAGAGATAGCGCTTCCGATGACTTTGTTGAATACAGCGTTTACGTTCTCCTTTCTCACTTTAGATAGATCTTTGCATTCGATAGCAGTAAGCTTTCTAGCATATAGATCTGATTTATAGTAACGACCTCTTGAAGGAAGAAGATTCTTGTCGATCAAGAACTTCTTTGGTCCTTTAGGAGATTTAGGCGTGCTTTCGGAAGGAAATTCTTCGTCTCTTACAGCTCTCATAGTTCTATTCCTCTTCAGTTTCTTTATTTATCCGGAGATTGCAGCAGTCCTCTGGATTGTGGTTCACGTTCTTCTTCCAGTACTCATAGGCTTCGCTCTCGTCTTCACAGACGCTGACTTCTTTGAATCTCCAGATCCACCTCATGTGCTCTTTCTTGTCTTCGAGTGTTCTGTGAAGATATCCTGACTGCTTGACTACGTATGGAGTGTAGTCGATGTCGAACCACTTCTTGATCCACGAGTTTACACGAAGGAACTCCACCTGGATCTTGTCGCACTTAACCTTGTTGAGAATCCCTAGATCCACGTATTCGGGAATGAATGGACTGAGACGAAGCGCAATGTCGAATCCTGCGGCTTGTAGCTTCTCTATCGCAGCTATTCTTCTTGATGGTGGAACTGCCTTCTCATAGCTCATCGACAAGTCATCATCTGTCGTAGTCACGGTGATCTGAATGTGAGCTAGCTCCTTGTCTAGAATCTTCATATATTCATCAGAAGCCACGAGGTCGCTCTTTGTCACGATCAGATAGTGCACTCGATACTTGTTCAGAAGCTTTATCGTCTCATAAGTGACTCTGTGCTTAGTCTCGATCGGCTGAAAGCAGTCCGTCATACCTCCGAGTCTGACAGCACGTATCTCGCCGCACTTACCTTCAGCTATCTTCTTGATCTGCTTCTCTATCTTGGAAATATCAGCTACCTTAGGATCTTCTGGGTGCCAGAAGTTTCTGAAGTTCAACAGTGACTTAGCGTAGCAGTACTTGCAGTCATGTGATCTCCCAGCTCACTGCGACTTCATGGACTGGCTGAAACTGCTTGAGGTTGGAGGAATCTGCGCTCAAGTCTTCCGTAACTCCTCTATGGATACCGCTATGACGTTGGAGAAAGCCCATGGTCTGAACTCAGTGACCGTTTTAGACATATCGCACACCGACACTTACCTCATTGGAGCTGTAGAGCACATGTACGAAGTGATGGAAGAAGTTCAGAAGAACATTCAGCTCCGTCCTGAGAGATACGTCGTTTGCATCGAAAAGTACTACTAGATCCTAACATTTTTATTGATCTTAACAAAGTGAAATGTTAAGATACACTAAAATCTTATATTATTAGTGTAGTCCGAGCATTTTGCCTCCTTTACCGCTTGGACTCCTGGAGCTGCCTACTGGTCCTTGGCAGCTCCAGTTTTTGTTGATAAATAAGATGATATGAAGATAGAAGTGTTCAAAGAGTTCAGTGGCGGATGGAGATACTTTGACTCCGAAGTGCCAGACTACATCACTTGGAGGTTTAACAGTGAGAATCACCGAGATCAGCCTCCAGCTTTTATAAATGATCTTGCGCCAGGTCCGCAAGCCGATGACACGATCTACTTTGACGCATCACCTGGCCAGTTAACTCTGACTTCCACACTAGAGAATGTCGTACTCGACTATCATGCTCCTGAATCTGTCATTCAGTATCTGAAGGGAGACTTCAACGCATTCAGAGACGGAACTGACAATACATGGAATGTTGAGACATATTTCAAAGATGACTCCGGAATAGACACTGGCGCATATCGCATCTATGTTCCTGGAGACGATGAGATAGATCTAGTCAACTCATTAAGAAATAGTTCCACTGGACCATCTTACGACCCTTCAGTAACTCCTACTAGTCCTCAAGAAGATCTAGGGATCAAGATCGCATTCGAACAGTCACCTCAAGAAAAGACGATGTACAAAATGCGGATCGATATCTATCCGAAGAAGCTGTCAGAAGCTAAGCCTGAAGCTATAAAGAAGTGCAATGACTATATCTCATACCTGTCTCTAGCAGTCGATCTGTGGGATATCGCTGGAAACCAGCTCCAGTTCAAGTTCCCTTACACGTTTGTTCTATTCGAGATCAATCAAGACTCTCTTGTAAAATCTCTAAGTCAACTGAAGATATCCTTCGCAGACACATATCCTCTCAACATGCTAATCGGAAAGGACGAGATCGGTAGGACGACAGCAGTCGTCGAGAACCTAAATGTAGATCTCGCTAAGCTTGGACTGACTGTCAAGATAGGTTTAGCTGGCGACAGCGTAGGATATCTTGATCCGAGCGGAAGAGAAGATGAGACGTATGATCCAGATCTAGAACAAGAGAGTCTTACGACTATTCAGAAGATAGACGGAATTGATCGAAGCGGCTATGTTCACGTCTTCGCATATATTGACTCCGGATCTGATCCTATCTCATGTGAGATCAGCGGTGAGGACATAAAGCTAACATTAGACAAGAACTTCGGACAGCGAGTCAAGAACGCTACATGGTCCGAAGGAACTCTAGGAAAGTTCATAACTGAGTGCGCCGACAACACGAGAAAGCTATTTGTAGAGCCATTTATACCTAGTGTATTGAAACATGAAGAGCTGTTCGGACTCTGCAAGATGTTTGAGAGATACTTGAACACGATGTACACTAAGATGTCTGGCGACTGTCGAATAGGAATTCTAGAGAAGACTCACCGCATATCAGAGTTCAAGAATATCGACAAAGTAGAGCCTGAGCTGATAAGCTACTTCGCAAGAGAGCACGGCTCAGAACTAACGATGACCGACGAAGACATAAAGAAGGCATCTGAAGTCCTGAAGAAGTACGCAGTTGACAATTTCAACACAACTGACATAGTAGAGAGAATCTATCGTCGTCTGTACAGGCTTCTCCCATATATCGATCAGAGAAAAGGCAACTTCAGTTCGTTCAATATCATATTCAACGTTCTCGGAATATCTGCTAAGATCTACCCATTGTGGGAAGACCCTTTCAACTCTTCAAAGATGAGAAAGAAAGAAGATGCCGGAAAAGACTGGATGCTTTCTGGACATGACTCGCTTGAGCTATCTGAGAAGTATGACAAAGAAGATGTTCAAAATCTAGCAGAGTTCACATATAAAGCAGCTAAGTCGATACTACCGATTACGAGAGTCATATCATACGTCACAGCAGTCGACAAGACGGAAGATCATTACGACAAAGAAACTGGAGAAGACAAGGAGAAAGACACTACCACAACAACAGGTGATGGAAGTCCGGAGCCTATCAGCAATGCCGACGAGTCTATACAGTTTACTTGGAATTCGTCAAGTCTAGTCAGTCCATCTGATAGTAGTTTACGAAATATCGATATTCCTTGCTATGCTGACAAGGTCGAAAGAATAGGCAGCGGAGTTGGAAATCTACCTGACATGGCTGGATTCTTCTTGAACAGATGGTTCATGACTAAGAAGACTATGGATTCATGTCCACTGAAGCTAAAGTTCAACACTACTACGATAACATTGAATGACGTAGAGAGAATCAACATTGAAAGAAATAGAGTTAGGATGACCCTAAAGGATACTACAGAGAACAATAATGCTATGAATTCCTTCAACAACTTGAGACTGACCACAAATCTTTCAATCAAGTTCAAGTTCAACAGATCCGTGAAGAACTACTGCATATCGGAGTGATAGAGGATGCCTATAAACTACAATCAGCAAGACTCTGCATTTAGACCGCTGAACGGGTTTCTGTTTAGATGTGAGTTTCATGTTGTAGGTAATAGCAATATCACGAAGGACATATTGAAGAAGCTAGAGTACTCGGTATCGACTGTGAAGCTTCCAAAGATGAAGGAGATGGAGGCTGAGCCACACTCTTTCGGATCTTTCTTCATTCCGTTTCCATTCTTCTCGACTGGTGAGAAAGATATGATGATAGAGTTTTACGAAACCGACGATATGCTCATATCTAAGGTATTCTACTCATTTCTGAATCGATATCGATGGAAGTCTAGCACAATGTTCGACAAAGAGCAGGCTGATCTGGGTGTCACAGTGACTATCTATGATCAGCGAAATCTATATGGAAGCTCTAATAGACCATTGTACAGAAATATATATTGGTTGAAGACTACAGATTTAGAACCCCCTCAATTCACGAGATCTGGTAGCGACGTTGATCTGTGTAAAGTTACAGTTACATTCAATACGATAGAGTCTGACTACAAGAACGCGATAGATTCAAGAGAGTTCGGAAATACGAATGAGATAAATGTCGGAGCAAAAGACGATCCTGCATTTGGGAACACAGATGAGCTAGGAGATAAGATAGCAGAGATGTTCGCTGGATTGATGAATGATAATAGTCAAACTGGAGGAAACACATCTGGTCTTCCAGATCGGGTCAGTAGCAGTAAAAAACGAAGAGAATATGCTGAAAGTCTAGGTGTAGACAGCAAGGAAAGACTTGAGGTACTTAAAGACCATCCTGATAAGCTAAAGGAGTTGAGAAAGTTCTTAGAGTCAGAAGGAGTCGATATTCATGATTATTCTGAGGTCAGTGATGCGTTAGTCGAAATGGGTATATTTGGAAATGTACCTCAACATATCTGTCAGAAAGGTGTAAGTGTACTTGAATCTTTAGTATCTGGTGAAAAACGAGTTTCAGCACCCTCAGCAAGCCGCTCCGTAGATAAATGGGTTGAAGCCGGATTCGAAGTCACAGAGGAGAAAGCGTTTACTAAAAAGATCGATATTGACAATTACATAATGAAGTTAGCAAACGAAGGAAAACTTGAAGAAGGACAGAAGATAATCATAGATTACGACAAGACTGGTAAAAGTTATGGCCACATAGTCACAGTACTGTACAACAAGGAACGAGGTTGGTACACATCTTCTGACGGACGCCAGGGAACTATGACTGGGCTTTCAGTGAATCACAAAGTAGTCGGAATAAAGATATTGAAGAAATCTGCTGACAAGAAACTACTTGAAGAAAGCGGAAATCTTAGCGGAATAGGAAAAGAATAAATGCAGTACAACATATTCCAGAATGACTTCTATGAATCACGACCAGGAATACCTTGGGCATATCGGTTGACTGTGGAATATGGTCCATTCGCTGAGCGAATGGTAGTTATACAGAAAGCTATCAAAGAAGCTAATCTCCCAGAGATGGAACAAAAGTTCATTCAAGTTCACTTCGGTGGCGCTGACAAGTATGTTCCTACACGTTATCAGAATTTTGGTACATTCTCTTTGACCTTCAACGAAAACTGCAATCTGAGTGCATACAAGTCCATATTAGGTCTATTCAGAAGATCTCTCGACAACCGTGAAGATATCGGAATTCCTGGTGAAAATCAGCCAACAAGACACTACAAGTACAGCAACTTGTACGGTGAGCTTAAATTTATCGTCGAGATACTCGACCCGAAGAACATAAATCTTCAGGATACAAAAGTTACTAGAGAGCAGTTTGGACTTGAGAGTGAACAGAACGATCTTCGCGTCGTAGCTAAGTACGAGTTTGGTGACTGCTTCATAGATCACATAGACGATCTCGATCTAGACTATGGATCTGAAGAGATAGTCGAATGGGGAATGACTGTCGCATATAACAGCATAAGCGTATCATATCCCGGTCAGAAGAGTCTAAGGCTAGGACTTGAAGACGAATTCAGAGAAACGGCATTCACTGCTTACGACAACTATGAAGGCTATAGTCGAAAGAGCGGATCAGCTGGCGGCGGTAATGGACTATGGGACATCGTCGGAAAAGGACAGGGCGCATTCAAAGAATACTCAGATCAACGAGTCAGAGATCGTGAGGCTACTAAGCGTTTCGGAACCGAAGGTGGTAAAGTTGATGGTCAAGGACAGCCGCAACCAGAGCCTAAGCCTAAGGATGAAAATAACGAAGAAACTGCAGATAATACATCTACAACATACAGCGATAGCGCAATAAAGACTGCAGATAAAATTGCAGTACTGATAGATAAGCAAAAATCTTATGAAGAAGAATATAATGAAGCAGTGAAAGCTAAGGCTAGTGGTACTAAAATAGTTGAGTTAAGATCTAAGAAAAAGGAAATAGATGTTGATCTCACAACTGCCTTTACTGGCGCTACTGATGAGGAGATACTAGAAATACTAGAGATTCTAGCTGAAAGAGGAATATATCTAGGAGTCTATAATCCAGAGTTGATTGGAACAGTCGACTATTCTGGACAATAATAAATAAGCTATATGGCGATAATCTACGACAGAGAGACTCTATTCCAGAAGAACATCGTTGACGGTGTCCAAGAGTTCGATATGGGAAGTATCGATCTCGGAGATTTGACAAGGAACATCACTCTTAGCTGGACAATAGTCAAGCACAATGAAGAGGCTAGGCCCGACCTGATCTCTTATCGACTGTATGGGACTTCAGATCTCTGGTGGATAGTTCTCTGGGTTAATGGAATTCAGGATGTATGGCATGACTTGGTTCCTGATGTCGCGTTGAAGTATGTTCCGAGATCGAGAATTGACGATGCTTTGAAGTACTTCAGACAGAAGAAGGCTACTCAAAAGTGAGGATAGTGTGAATGGATCCTTATCAGACACTATCCGAATACGACGCTATAAAGACATTCAAGCTGAATGATTCTTATGAAGTGATCGTATATGACACTGAACCTTCAACCGACAAGCTGAGTGATTCTGGATTCAACACAGAAATGATACAGAATTATGGAATAACTTCTGAAGGGACTAGTCGAGTGTTTCCTTTCAAGAACTGCAATAAGTTCACACCACCAGTCTATAAGCCAACACCAGAAGTCATTCAGTTTTGCAATACGACAAGAGTCATATACGTTCCAAATGGTAAGGACGCTCCGGAAAAGGTCAAGCTAGAGTTTGACGAGACTGAGAGGCTGTATATTAAGTGCTTCATAAAGTACTGCTTGACAAAGAACTTCTATGACGAGTCGATGAACTACAGACGTGATCACTATAATCCGTATCGGTACATAGATCGTATTGATATATCGATATATGACAACAATCTGAGACACAAGACGCTGACTCACCGGTTCTGGGGATGCAGAATCGCTAGCTACGACTATGGTCTTGAGCTAGACTATGCACAATCACAAGTCATGAGACCGTCGATAGACTTCAGTTTTCTGAAGTACACAATAGTACTAGGAGACGATAGTGGTGAAAGTGTCAAAAACGACACAGCTTATGGGGATTTTGGCAAGGATTATGAAGAGCTGACTGGATCAGAAGAATCGAAAAAAGTACTTGAAGACTTCAAGAACTCATTCAAGCCTGAGCCGATAAAGTTGACTCCTAAGACGATAGATATTGATCTGCCAGAGGTGCCGTAAAGGAGATAATATATGAACGATTACTCTATATTCACGACCGAGCTAGACAACTTCGCTGATCCTATGATGACTAACCTGTTCTCTGTCAACTTCTATGACAGCACTGGCTACAACTATCGTTTCGAAATGGACGAGAGCCGTGAGTTCTATCCTATTCGCGCTCAAGCGCCAAAACAGACAAACACTTTGGCAAAGCGATGGTATTTCGGAACGCTGAGACAAGATGTGATCAACTCAGATCGTTCAGGAGAGACCACATTAGAGTTCATTCTTCACTGCGATTCTGGAAAGAATCTGAGACTGTTCCAGTTCTTAGGGATGCCTTTAGGAAATCTCTTCTTAGACGAAGAACAGAGATACAAGCATCCCGAGTTCAACAGACGTTTCGACAGGATAGAGCTTGTTCTTCACGATAAAGACTACGAGTCCGGAATTCTCTACACGCTGTATAACTGCAATGTGCATGAGATACAGCCTAAAGATCTTGACTACTCAAATAGCGAGATGATGACTATCACTGTGACTGTGTCTTACGACACTTTTGACGTTCAAGAATATGATCCCGAGGCTTAATCGAAATGTACAACATCTTCAAGAATGACTTCTATAACAGCAAACCCGCTCCAAAGTGGGCATTCACTGTAGAGTTCTTCTTGTCTGACGAACTTAACGAATCGATCAGAGATGCAGAGACTGACGAGGACAAAGACAAAGCTGAGTGGTTCAAAGATCTGAAAGATTTTCTGACCTCTTCTAAGTTAGGGTTCAAAGAGAGATGGGAGAATATCCTGTCAAAGAGCGTAGCAAAAGTGCCCATATCGCACCCTACTGGTCAGCTAGTCCAATATAGACTTCCAGGATATGGAAAGCATCTTCCAGGAAGATATGACAGATCTAACACGATTACGATGACATTCAACGACAACGTGAATAGAGACGTGAGATTCATTCTTGAGTCGCTCATGTATATCGAAGGGATGAACTATTCGAACGAACAGAAGTATCAACTTCCGTCATTTCCGAAGAAGCTATACTTCGATATGAGAATCCGTGTATATGATGTCGAGAGAGTAAATCAATACTCTCCTACTGAAGGGTACGACAGAGTCTCCGAGATGGGTACAGTTCAGTCATTCTACTACAAACACTGCTTCGTCAGCAAGATTGGAACAGAGACAAACAGCTATGAAGCATCAGAAAATGTGAGAACAATCGAGGCTTCAATAACGTTCAGAGAGATGAATCCTGAATAAATAGATTATATAGCAGTAAAATTGGGACAAAAATATGAAGTTCAAAGATTATTTGGTGAATGAAGTCATGCAATCTCTCGGACCTAGAGAGTTTCCAGGAAGCGTTCTGTATGGATCAACTTCTGACGCTATTCCTATCTCGGAGCACACACATCCGGAGTCACATCGTCATCACTACTATGTTGACAAGTACTCTAACTTGGGACACACCGACAAGGCAGGAATAGACGGTCACTGGCACTTGGTCATCAATGGAGAGATCATCTCTGGCGATCACAAGCACACTCTAGAACCTCCTCAGGGGTCTACAACTTCTATAAACACTATCGAAGACCAAGAAGGCATCGTTATGCCAGTCTTCCAGACCGAGCTGTCTAAGCAGGTCTAAATACAACTGTAAAACTCCATAGGAGAACCGATGGCCGAATATAAGTGGAAATTTGTGTTACTTGGTGACCCCGACGTAACTGTCAATCAGTCTCGAGGCATCAATATGCAGTTCAACGGATATGTTCCTCTGAACTGCCCTAAGAACGCTAAATATCTCTCCGATCTGATATCACAGAAGAAAAAAGTAGACATTTCGTCAGCTACTTCGAACGGAAATCTGATCTTGATGTTCAGAGACGTTAAGTACAAGGCTGACAATGCTGCTAATGTGTCTCTGAACGATTCTAACTACCAGAACTATCTGAAGAAGCCAGGCGTCCACATGTTCCAAGGACTCACTGCTATGGCTTCTGACGAGATCCAGATTGCTGACGAGAATGGCCAGCAGAGAAGCACGCTGTCAGTAGAGATTCCGCTCTACGATACGATGTTCGGAGATCGTCTGACTGGAGGAAAAGCTAGAATTGATGGCGTTCTTCTATACGGCCAGGCTTACAATCCTATGTTCAACGACGAACACAGGCAGGGAGATCTCGAAAAAGCAGTACCAGTAGCACTCATTCTGTTCGCTCCATCCGGAACTGGAGATAAGCCTCAGATCAATCCGTCTGGCTCATCTAAAGTCAACACAATTCTGAGAGTAGCGATAAACATGCTGTCTGGCGACTCGGCTAACGCAGAGATCGTAGAGAGTCAGGCTTTCAAAGATTGGTCAAAGTTAGCAGGAACGATGCACGTCGTGAATGAAGGAATGGCTACTTCGGCTGACTTCATCGTAAGAGGACACGAGGTCGATATAGCTCCTATCTCGGACGACTTCGCCGTGTCAGGAGACCGGACGATCGATGTCGCTTCTCGTATGTTCTTCAGCGAAGATCCAGAAGGTACTAACACTGACTTGAACGTAGACTTTGGATCTCCAGCTAGACTGAACGTGATGAACTACGACGAAGTATCTGAAGGCAAGAAACCTCAGATGATGATCTCAAAGGTAAAGAACTGGGAAGATGAGAATGGATATAAGCATGCATCATGGGATGGCATCGTAGAGAGCTTGTACAGCGAGTCTGGACAATATCGTGATGATTCGACTCAGTCATATAAAATGATACTTGGCTCAGTATATGATATAGACTATGTTGCTAAGGATAATCCGGCAGTCAACATATTCTCTGATAGAACGTCATATATCACAACGTCAGAATACGCTCCATATTCTCCAGGAGCTGTCTCTGAAGGCACTAACTTATCACCAGGTATGCAGGAGCGTTGGGACGAGAGGACTTCATTTGCTTCAGCTCCAGCTCTTTTCTCTAGTGATGTTAGAGCATCTAATAAGTCAATCGTGATAAACTCTAAGAATGTAAGAGCTGCTGGAAGTTACAACGTCATAGGCTCATATTACGTTGAGCTATCTTCAAATCCTAATTTGAAAGATATAGAATCTAAGTTACCAATATATCAGGGGTTAATCGCTAACTCAAGAACAGTTAAGATAGAAGATTGTGAAGAAGAGCCAGACCACGTCCCATATACTAGAGGAGATGGTGCATATACACATGAACCTCATTACAACCTTTTATGCAAGACCTATGCGAATAACAATGTGATCGGTTCTAGAGAAGTGCTCATCTCTAGCCGATACCCATATTATGACTATAATGGAGATAGTCATCCTGACGGCTATAGATTTGAGAGAACCTTTATAGCGAACTGCGATCGTGTCAATTTGAATATGTCAGACCGAGTCATTGCTCTCGGACTAAAAGGCGTATATGGAAATGGCAGTACTCAGAAAGCACAGAATCGCTTCTATACTGGTGCTTCAAAGAATACTTATTGCGGTACTGGAAATACTAATGGATTTACTCAAGATTCCTATGAAGACGAATATTCATTATCGTTCAATACGTTTACGAGAACTGAAGACTCAGTATTCATTGGTGGATCTGTAAATACGACTGACGTAAAAGGAGTCGTTGTCATAGGAACAGGATGTCCAAGATCTAATTATTATGGTGCAAACATAGTTGAAGGATTTAGAGCTACTGATGAAGAGAAGCCCATTGGTCATGCATACATGGTCGAGCACTCTGCTATCATAGGTCTAGACAATAGAATTTCTACTATTGTTCCAGAAGCTATAAAAGGAAACTGGACTAGACCTTGGTGCAAGGGAAGAGTCTCTAATGTATATGAGATAGGTAAGACACTAATCAACGACGTAAGACAGCAATATTGGATCGAAGATCAATTCGCTAATGTCTCTTACTTGCTATCCGATCAGAATAATGGAAGACATTTACAGAAGGATCCAGCTACTGTAATTCTCGGATCTAAAAATGCTTACTACTGTCAAAAGGGTAAGTGGGTCAAGCAAGTAATAATCGGCGGCTTTAGTGGAAAAGGAGTAAAGGGAACATTCAATGGTGCTAAATGTCCTCCTTGGTGGAACCATAATAGCTTTGAATTCAAATCTGAATGGAATTCTCCATCTAGAAATGCTCTAGCTGTCCAAGATATGAAGGGCCGTCAGGTCATGTATACTTCTATTGGCGTCAATCTTGGATTCCTAAAGGGAGCTAGAGATCAAGAGGCTTATGAAAACTATAGATATAGCGACATGGGTAATATCAACTTCTTTAAGCTGTATAGACTTCTAAGACATCTTCGCTATGATTATGAGACTGGCTATGTTAGGTTCGATATGACAGATGAGTCAACTCAACCCGAATCAAGTTATCCAGTTAAATTCTGTAATCAGGGTAAAGATTATCAGGGAAATGCTTCTACATGCTTAGCAGATCTAGTAGATGATACTCACTGCTACTATCCTCACTTCCCAATGGGTAATCCTTTCTCTAATGGTGGAGGAAGCGACAATATTGGACCAGGGGGAGGTGACAGCACAGACTGGGGTAACTCTTCTGACAGTAGTACTAGTAGCTAAATCACAATAATTCACAAAAAGACTGCCTTAGAGAAAGGCAGTCTTTTTGCATATAAATACAAGGTATGGCTGAAGTCAACTTAAACGGAAAGACACTGAACGTAGACGATGAGACTGCGAGAAGAATGCTCAATGTAGCAGAGAAGAGCGACATATCTTCTCTTCTCGATGAGTACTGGACTGAAGCTAAGCTCGGAAAGCAATCAGAAGATATAAAGCGCTCGCATGGATCGATTCTTCTGAAAGATCTGCAGGTAGACTTAGATCTGTTCAAAGAAGATCTGATGTCGAATCGACTGAATCTAGGAAACTTCTCTTCATCTCTTTCTAGCATTCTGACTGGAACTAAGCTGAAAGACGATCTCAAGTCAGCTTACATTCAAGACTGTCTCTCTGTGAACACAGTTCGTCCAGCTATCGGAAAAGGAGAATTCCTGTTCGCTGCATCGTTCAGAAACATAGGATTCTCTAAGTCAAGCGGTGACTTGGTGGACTTGGACACCGGATCTAAGATAGAAGTGAAAGGAATATCGGCCTGTCTCGGAAACTCTCAGAACGGAAGATTCAAGCCGATGACTAAGTCACTGATCTGGTCAATCTGCCGTCTTCTCGGCATCGATGACATAGCAGACTACTATCTAAATCCTGACAACGCAAAGAAGATCAAAGAGCACATAGGACTGAACCGAGATCTAGCAGTGAGAGTCTTCACGTTCCTCCAGAATCTGAGGGAAGAGAACGAGGCGATAGCAAAGACTGCTGCAAAGATGTACTTCGAGAAGAAGCAGCTCATGAAGACGGTCGCCGCAGTTCATCTGTACACGTACATGAAGCTAGAGAAAGATCAGTATCTGCTGCTAGTAAATGATGAAAAGTTCAGCATATTCAGAGCGCCTGACGACTTGTACGAGTCATACGACATAATCGACAAGCTCAATCTGAAGTCTTGGCGTGAAGGCGATTACGGCATCAAAGTGAGTCTGAGGTAGAAT
>JAEEGH010013023.1_pt1 | contig 18546 bp, 13 predicted proteins | sample 9134181 | NCBI WGS metagenome assembly JAEEGH01 (sample SAMN16246544, study PRJNA631951) | gut metagenome | biome: gut microbiome; feature: rumen; material: DP-attached | host: Bos | place: Iran: Karaj | collected 2018-10 | reverse complement strand
AATATGGACGACCAAACCGTCATCCGTGTGGCCAACAACGGCAAGGCGATTCCATTGCGGCAGATAGAGGAAATCTTTGTGCCGTTCTACACCACGAAGCCCAATGGCACGGGCATTGGCTTGAGCCTCTCGAAGCAGATTATGGTGAAGCATAACGGCAACTTGATTCTCGAACAAAGTGATAGCCAGATGACGGTATTTGCGATGATATTCAAGTGATTTTTTGTCGGTGTTATCCTTTTTGTGTATTTTTGCACCATAACAAAAACTTGTCACTTTCAGAAACACATTAATACACAGCAATATGAAAAAAACTCTTTTAACCTTAATTGCGCTGGCTTTGTCCGTAGTGACGATGGCTGGCAATTTCGTGATGCTTTCCTATTCGAGTCGCGCCGAACTGGAAAAACATTTCGCTGACCCTAACCTGACGGTGCATTTCTACACCGATACGGAGGTCTACGCCACCGCCGAACGCTTCGATGTCGGCAGTATGGTGATGATTGATGAAAATGCTTTTGCAGTAAATGGTTGTTATACATTGGTATATTGCCCGAAAGCGCAACAGCAACAATACGATGCGCTGTACTCCACGCAAGACTATGTCGTCGTAAGAGGCGCTGCTATGCCCTACAAGAACGACGGTGCTGTGGCTATCTTCAACAAGAAGGCGAGCTTGCCCCGCTTGAGCCGCGACTTTCCGCAGGTGACAGAGGTCGATCCCCGTATCCAAGAGATGCTTGACCAAGTGAGTCAGGATTCGATGCAGGCTACTGTGCAACACTTGCAGGACTACGGCCACCGTTTGTGGAACTCCGACAATGCCTTTGCTGCTTCCGATTGGATTGCGGGCCGTATGCAGGCCCTCGGTTTGGAGGTGGAGCAACAGCCTTTCTATGCCAACACTTGGTTGGGTAGCGGCAATGCGGCTCCTAATGTCATTGGCATCCAACGCGGCACACTCTATCCCGACACCTACGTGGTCTGCGGCAGTCACTTCGACTCCTTCTCATGGGATGCCTATTATGGCGGCATGGCTCCAGGTGCTGATGACAATGCTACCGGTGTGGCTAGCGTACTGGAGAGTGCAAGGATCATGACTCAGTATGAGTTTGAGTACAGCATCATCTATTGCGCTTACGGTTGCGAGGAGATGGGACTTTACGGCAGTGAAGCCTACGCTTCGCGGTGCCAACAGGAAGGCATGGACATCATCGGCTATTTCAACAACGACATGAATGGTTACCTTTATGGCGACCAAATCCATATCGACTGCATCTATCCCAACTCGGTGGAGCCCATCGGCACCTATTATATGAATGTTGGTAGTGTGTATTATCCTGAACTGCCCATCCGCCATGTCAACTTTAACGAGGGTGACAGCGACCATACTTCGTTCAACAACCACGGCTACATGGGCATCTATCCATTCGAGGACTACCAGCACTACAGCCCTTACATTCACACACCTAATGACATCATTGGCACGAGTGTGACGAGTTTCGAGATGTCGCAGCAGTATTGCCAGATGAACATTGCTTGTTTGGCCGAGATTGCCAATCCTGTTCCTGTGGGAGGAACGCTGACTTTCGATGTGGATACTTTGTGGATTCCTGAAAACAACGATCCTGCTGTGTTGACGATATTCAATAATACTGAAGCAGAAGAAGTTACGCTGAATAAAATTACCGTTAATCAGGGTGAAGAATGGTGGTATTATTTTGCTTATAACGGACAGAGTTTTTCACTCGATGAGGAAGTGAATATTGTGATTCCGCGTGGGCAAAGCATACAACTCGAAGTTTATATGAATATTTGGGCTAAGGAATTGGTATATCCTGTGCTGTATTTTGAGAACACTCTACCACTAGTTTCTCTTGTTACCGCTTTAAATTGGACGGAATCAGTTTCAGATCAAGAAAAAACTCCAATTAGAGTTTATCCTAACCCTTCCAAAGGCGTTTTTAATTTGAACCTCGGCGAAGGCCAATGGGATGTGGAGGTTTATGACATGACAGGCCGCAAAGTCTATGAAAACCGCATGGATGGCCGTTCTGTTCTCGACCTCGGTAAATGCCCAAAGGGCGTTTATTTCTTGAAAGCCATGGGCGAGAGTAGGGGAGTGACAGCGAAAATCATGGTTCAGTAAACTTCGGCTGAACATAAAACTTCAAAATTCTCCGTCTCACATTGTTGGGACGGAGAATTTTGTATTTTTGATGCCTAAATACTACGCTTATGAAATACCAAATTTCACTTTTCATCATGGCATTAGGCTTTGTGTTGGCCTCATGTGGAAACAATAGCCAACCTGCCAAAACAATCGAGCCTGAACCCGATTCCATCCGTCTGCGCACGGTAATCTATCGTCCAGGCGATTACGACTCAAAGAACTACCGTATTCCTGCCATCATCATGGCCAAAGACGGTTCTTTGGTCATCGCCACCGACAAGCGGAAAAACAACGACATCGACCTGCCCGAAGACATTGACATCCTCATCAACCGCAGCACCGATGGCGGTCGCACTTGGAGCGAGCCTTACACCTTGATGGAAGGTCATGGGGTGGGGAAGGGCTTCGGTGATTGTGCCTTGGTGTGCACCAACGACGAAGGCGGGCTCTTGGCGGCTTTCGTGGGTGGTTGTGGTTTTTGGCAAGGTAGACCCGAAAACCCGCTTCATACCTACATCGCAAGAAGTTACGACAACGGCCAGACTTGGACCGAGCCCAAGGATATCACCGAGGAACTCTACGGCGCGAAATGCAATAACGAGGAGAGCCGCACATGGTGGTCGGCCTTCTTTGCCTCGGGCAACGGCCTGCTGACCTCCACGGGGCGTATCATGTTCGTTCTCGCTGTGCGCGATACCGAGGAATGGGCCGCATGCAACTATGCCGTTTATTCCGACGACAATGGCGAGACGTGGCAGATCTCAGGCCGTGCCTCACAGCGTGGCGACGAGGCCAAAGTGGTGGAGCTGGCCGACGGCCGCATCTTGATGAGCATCCGCCACGAAGGGGAGCGTTGGTACAATATTTCCGAGGATGGTGGCACCACCTGGCGCCCCGAGACCTCCGCATGGCCTGACCTCGTGGCTACGGCCTGCAACGGTGATATCATTCGTTATTCGTCTGTAAACGAGGGCGCTGAAAAGAACATCCTGCTCCATTCCTTGCCTGGACCCGAGCGCCGTGAGAAGGTGACGGTGTATGTCAGTTATGACGAAGGCCAGACTTGGCCCGTGAGCAAGTGCATCGTGCCTTACGATGCGGCCTATTCCTCGCTCTGTATCCTTCCCGACCACAGCATCGGCCTCTATGTGGAGGAATCCGATGGCGACACACTGGGTTATTCCATGGTGTTCTATAACTTCGGCTTAGAGTGGTTGGAGAAGTGAATCCGAGGAATAAGTTTTGCCAATTGGAGAATAACCCTTACCTTTGCACAATCAATTGAATCATTGTAAAATTAATTAATAAAATGAAGAAAACTATGAAAATGTGGATGATGGCCGCCATCCTGATTTGCGGCGTAAGTTTGACGGACTGTGGCAACAAGAATGCCAAGGAACAAGTTGTGGAAGAACCCGTTCAGGTTGAACAGGTTGTGTCTGACGCTGATCTTTGCAATGCAGCCGTCAATGACTATCTGGTGAACGTGATTGGAAAGAATTACGCTGAGGCTGAGCATTGCATCCCTTGCCCTATGATTATCAGCACAAACGATGCAAATAAGGATGATATTCTGATGTGGGGCGACTTTTGGGTATTCAACTACGACGTTGCTGGCGACACGTTGAAGACCGTTTCGGGCGGCAACCATCCTGGACTGATGCACTTGAAGAAGACCGACAAGGGCTTTGAGGTGACTGGCTTCGATGCCGTAGAGGACGGTGCCGGCAACATGGAAAGCGCCAAGCGGATTTTCGGCGATAACTTTGATGCTTTCTGGGAGCTCAACAGTAATCAAGAGAAGCGCGAGGATGTCAGGCTGCACTTCATCGCCGACTATGTGAAAAAACACAATCTTCCGGTCAAGATGGTGCAAGACTATGGCTGGCCTGCCGTGGCATTGCCGGAATGATGTATAGGTTAGTAATTTGCCGAAAACTTAAACCATGTCGGACAATCTCGATAAATTCCTCAACCGAATAGCTGATGCCGCGGAGCAAGGCACATTGGTGAAAATGACGTTGAGCAAGCCCGTGCAGAAGTATGAAGATTTACGCAACATCTATGTGAAGCCCGTATTAATAAAGGAAAAACGCCTGTTTGCCTTCACTTACCATTACGAGCGTCGCGACGAAGTGAAGAACTATGATGCCACGCAGATGCTTGATATGCTGAAGGAGATGCTCCCCAATCGTTTCCTGAATGCTGTGTTGTTTACCGTTGACGAAGATATCACATTGCTGGTCTCTTCCAAAGGTAAGGCAACGATTCAAACCAAAAAGGTGCAGGAATGCCGTGAGCAGAACTTGGAGCACGACAAGCAGAAAGCCCGTCTCATCAACCCGGCAAATCCGTGGTGGTATCAGCTTGGCTTGACGACGCGAGAGGGCAAGATTACCGCCGACATGCAACATAAGTTCAAACAGATTTATAAGTACGCTGAAATCGTTGAGAGTCTTATCAAGCCGATGAAGTTTGATGGGACGGTTCACATCGCCGACATGGGGGCAGGGAAGGGGTATCTCACCTTTGCCTTGCACGAGCTGCTGACCCAACGCATGAACCTTGACGTGGATATCAAAGGCGTGGAAATCCGTCCCGACTTGGTGCTGAAAATCAACGAGATTATCAAGGTGGACAGCTTGAAAGGTTTGGAGTTCGTGGAGAGCAGTATCGAAGCCTTTCATCCCGAAAAGTTGGATGTGCTGATTGCGCTTCATGCCTGCAATACGGCCACCGACGATGCCATTGCCTCGGGCATCAAAGCGGGGGCGGAGTTGATTGTTTGCGCGCCGTGCTGCCACAAGCAGATTCGACAGGAGATGGAACGCTCGGGCAAGGTGGACGCCATTACGCGATATGGTATCTTCCTTGAGCGCCAAGCTGTGATGATCACCGACACCATCCGCGCCTTGGTTTTGGAGTATTTCGGCTATAAGACCCAAATCATGGAGTTCATCGAGATGGAGCACACACCGAAGAATGTGTTGCTGGTTGGAAGGAAGGCGTCGAAAAGCGCAAAAGACCCGAAAATTCTGCAGCAAATTGCCGGTTTGAAGACCCAGTATGGTATCGCGAAGCATTATCTTGAAACAAAATTGCTCTTAAGGTAATTACTTTGTGTTTTGTCGTGTTAAAGTAATTGAATAATTTGCTAATTTTGCAATCTTGATTATTCCAGAATAAGTTTATGGCTTACGATATCTTCATCAGTTACAGAAGGAAAGGCGCAGGTGCTGGCGTGGCGGGCGAGTTGCAGGCCAAGTTTGAAAATCTTGGCTACAAAGTTTTCCTTGATGTCGATGAAATAGGTAGTGGTCAGTTCCCCAATCAAATCAAACAAGCGATTGAGGAATGTGAGGATTTCCTGCTTGTGTTGGCTCCAGGTACCCTCGACCGTTGTGCTGAAGAGGAGGATTGGGTTCGTCGCGAAATCGTTTTGGCTCAAGACTTCAACAAAAACATTATTGGTGTTGGACTCCCTGGATTCGTTATGCCTGATGCTGAGGCTTTGCCTATACCTTTGCGAACGCTTCCTATGCGACAGGTTTTTTTGTGGACTCATGAATATCGCGCAGCGTCGTTTGCTAAGATTGAAGAGAACCTAGTTTCGACAAAGCTAAGAAAAAAAAGGAAGCGTATAATTAGATTGGCTTTGATACCCATCATCTTGGGATTGATAATAGCTGGGATAGTCCTTTTGACGAAAAAGTCTTCATCCGATAATGTTGAAATACAAAAAGTACAAGAAACAGCCAGCTCCGATGCTCAAATGTTTGAGTATCATGCCCAGAAAGCATTGTTATTGACACAGTCTTTGCCTGACACCAATGAATTCAGGAAGAATTTCTTGCAAATGGTTTCGGATAAGGTTCCATTCATGAAATTGATGGAAAGCATCGCAGAGTGCGATTCAGCCTTGATGTTGAAGGAACAATGTGGGGGTCGCATCAATGACACCTATGAGATTGAATCCAAAAGAAAAGCCTTGCTTGGCCTTAGACGAGGTTATTATAATGCCATTATGGAGGATATTGAAGTGTTGCTTGATGAGGATGGAGCAGTGTTTGCACGTCAGGATTTGGAAATTGCAAAGCTGTTGGAGTTCCCTGAGGAAAAGCAAAGACTTGATTCCATAGAAGCAATTATTGAAAACAGTATAAGGGAATAGCACATGAAAAAAGGTATTCTTTTGACGGTCCTTGTTGTTTTGTTATGTCAATTGGCTGTAATTGCCCAAAACTATGACAGATACAATTATTTTCACGAAGAGGCAGTCAAACTGAAAAACGAGGGGAAACTTGTTGAAGCCAAAGAAAAGTTCAAGAAAATCAAGGTGATATGTAAAGGCGGCATACCTGAGGACAACGACCTCGATAAAATGATCAGGGAGTGCACGACGATAAGCCTATCGGAAAACAACTTGGAGTTTGAATCATTCGGTGGGCGAACAAAGAATGTCACTGTTAAAGTGAATGCGTCGACCTTCAAGGCAAGCAGCAACTCAAAATGGTGCAAGGTGGGTAAGAAAGGCAATACCATTTCTGTTTCATGTGAGAACAATGACACCCCCAATCCTCGTAATGCCATCGTTTCTGTAATGGCTGATGGTAGAATTGTATCGTTTGGCGTGTATCAATTGGGAGGAGAGCTTGATTTTGAAGCCATTCCGGATTCGGTGTTTTTCACCAAAATGTGCGATACGGTGGAGATTTCCATCTTTACAAATGCGGATTCATGGCGAGTGGACTCGATCCCTGATTGGATTGAGTACCAATCAAGCGATAGCGTGTTGTATCTCCGTAGCATGCAAAACAATCATGTCGAGAGTCGTGAAGCAACGCTATATATAGCTGTAGCTGATGATTGGTTTCCTATCTTTGTCTGTCAAGCTCAATCTGACACGACAATAACCGTTAATAAGGAAGAATTGGTTTTCCCAAGTGCTGAGACACGGAACTTCTTGTCGGTGGGAAGCAATTTTAACGATTGGCAAATCGTGACCTCTAACGATTGGATTCTTGCCTCTGTCAATAAGGATACCGTTACTGTGCAGGTGCAGCAGAATGAATCATTGTTTAGTCGGCATGGATGGGTCAAAATTGGATCAGGCAGTAGATTTTGCAAAGTGCTAGTCCATCAGTATGCTTTTACCTCAGAAACTCCAGTATTGAAGTCGGAAATTAGTAATGACGGAGAATCAAAAGGGGCTATTATGGTGAATAGTATACCTAACGACTTGAAAGTCACTATAATAGATGATGGAGAAGAGTCAAGTGTAAGATACACACCTTTTGATTTGCCCATTGATTATGGGCATTATTCCTTGATTATGGGGCTTGAGCGTCGAGAAGTGTTTGCCAACGAACGACAACAAGACGTCCTTTTTAAGCCTGGGTTGCGCTTTGCCACGATAACATGGTCGCCGAAAACCACGTTTGGCATGATGAGTGGCTATGTAGGATCTCAATCTTGGGGAGCGTTTGCGCATTTTCAGGCTAACACACCTTTGGTCACTACCTTTTCTGGTGAGGATCAGCAGGCAGGGTATAGTATGACTTTCGGTCCAGTATACTGCCCCAATGGATTTCCTTTTATTGGAGCCTATGCGGGTGTTGGAATAGGTGGTTATGTGGCAGAGCCTCATGTTGGCCTTGATTATGAAGCGGGAATCATGGGTTTTTATAAGCACTTTATGCTTACGATGGGTTTCCATACCACACGAATCAGTTCTTCTATGAAAACTACCCAATTCATGCTGGGCATGGGAGGCTATTTGAAGCGGTATTATGATACCCAATTGGGTTACTGCTCAAGCGACAGTCGTCGATGGGTCTCGTTGAATTATGTGTTTCGTCCATCTGAAAATGGTAAAGGATTTATGGTTGGCGATATGGGTAAGGATAAGGTTCGTGCATATCTTAAAGCACTTTATTTGCCGACCGCTAATTCTTCCGACAGCCTTGCGGTCAGAAATGTTGAAGGTGGCCTTGGTCTCATCTTTACTCCTGCTAATGGATTGATAGACATGTGTGTAGGTGTATCTGGAACTGTAAACATCAAAGGATTGAAAGACCGTTTTCAAGGTGTCGGTCTAGAGTTGGGAACCATTCTTAATATATGGCGCTTCCCCTTGACCGTTTTCTTACATGAATCGGATTTGTTTGGAGAACGTCATCTTTGCGTCGATTTTGGCATAGGCTTCCATTTGGGAGAATTTGGCAGATCAAAATGTAGTTATCAATAATTGTTGATTATGAAAAGGTTAACTTTTTTAGTGCTTATACTGACTTCGCTTTTTCAATGGTCAATTGCGCAGTTGCCTAATAATAATCTGAGCCGTATTTGCGTGGAGACTCTGGAAGGATATCTTAGTGTGAATCCTGGCGAATTTCAAGCGGAGTACAACCTTTTGCCCAATGCAACCACGCATTCGATGTCAGCTTATTACAATTATGTTTATGTTGCGAAGAATAAAAACTCGGGTTTATCCATCATCTGTTCCAATGGAACAGTGGTAATCCCTTTGGATTATAAGGTTAGAACCTTTAAGATGGCTAATAAATGGAATGAATGCGTTTTTGCCGTCAAGTATTATGAGGATGATGTAAATGGAGTTGGTAATGGTGTGGAGACAGTTTATGCTTATGGTGTGCTCCAGAATTTGTGCGACAGTATTATCAGCATGACGGATGATGGATATGTCTATAAGTTGAATGATGTTTATTACCATAGCACATATAAAGATGTAACAACCCAACAGAGGCAGGTATCTCAAATTGTATGGCCAGAAAGACGAACCTTTAAGGAAACTGACAGCACGATGCTTTCGGTAGGCGCATTGGGGTGTAGGCTTTCTGAGGGAGATGTCTATTATTGCAGTTTGGGAAAAGACAAGGACAATTTACATTACTATTACCTTTACCGCGATCAATATATGCCTTACACAGTATTGGTGGTCGATGGAAAACTGGTTGAGTTGTTCGACGAGTATACAGATGAGAATTTCAGGCTGAAATATTCCAATGATGGCTGGCATTGGATGGCGGTAGGAAAAGATCGCATTTGGGTGGATGGGAAGATGAAATCCGTAGAAGGCTACACTATTTCGGATTTCCTTATTACTAACGATGGAGACTATATTTACAAAGCATCGAAAATTGGGGAGGAGGATAAAGGTGAAACGCTAGTGATGAATGGGGAAATCATTCGTCGGCAAGTCATCATTGGCCATTTTGCCCTAAATGCCCAGCAGAAACTGAGATTCCATTTCCTTGCCGCTGGACAATGGTATGTGTATGAGAATGGACAGATTAACAGTGTGAACAAAGAGTCCAATTCCATTTTGTACACGGATGATTTGATTGACAATCTCGCCATCGAAAAGTATTCGTTTAACGGAATGCATAAGTTGTCCTATGTTACTGGCCAGAAAGGTGTTGAAATTGATGGAGTGAAAGTGACGAATTCGATTCCTTTTCAAGCGGTTTACGATAAAGAGAACAAGTGCTTTAGGTGGAATGCGATTGAGACCAACAAGGAAGGGAAGACTGATTTGGTGATCTATAGGTATGCGCTATAAATTATTCTACAAAAACGTACTTTGATAAAGAAATTATTTGTAATTTCGTGGACTTTTAGAAAACGACAGTAATCAATCAACTATAAATTATAAGAATCATGCAAAACATCGATTGGGCAAATTTAACATTCGGTTATTATCCAACGAATTACAATGTCCGCTGCTATTTCCGCAACGGCAAATGGGGCGAATTGGAAGTCAGCTCCGACACATCCATTAACATTCACATGGCTGCTACTTGCTTGCACTATGGTCAGGAAGCTTTTGAAGGAATGAAGGCTTTCCGTGGCAAGGACGGCAAGGTGCGTGTGTTCCGCTGGGACGAGAACTGCAAGCGTTTGCAGCGTTCCGCTCAAGGCATCATGATGGCCGAGGTTCCCGATGGGTTGTTCTGGGAAGCCGTCGAGAAGGTCATCCGTCTCAACGCCGACTTCATCCCGCCTTACGAGACTGGCGCTTCGCTCTATCTCCGTCCGCTGCTGATCGGCACGGGCGCCCGCGTGGGTGTGAAACCCGCTGACGAGTATCTGTTCATGATTTTCGTGACGCCCGTTGGTCCTTACTTCAAGGGCGGCTTCATGGCTAACCCCTATGTCATCACGCGCAAGTACGACCGCGCTGCCCCGCTGGGTACCGGTACCTATAAGGTCGGTGGTAACTATGCCGCTTCCTTGCGTCCGCACGTCGAGGCCTGCCATGGTGGCGAGTACGCCTGCGAGTTCTATCTCGATGCCAAGGAAAAGAAATACATCGACGAGGCTGGCGCTGCCAACTTCTTCGGTATCAAGAACGATACCTACATCACGCCTCAAAGCACGTCCATCCTGCCTTCTATCACCAACAAGAGCTTGATGCAGCTGGCTGAGACCCTTGGCATGAAAGTCGAACGTCGTCCCATCGCCGAAGAGGAACTCACTACCTTCGAAGAGGCTGGCGCTTGCGGCACCGCTGCCGTCATCAGCCCCATCTCGCGCATCGACGACCCCGAAAACGGCAAGTCCTATACGTTCGGTGACGGCAAGCCCGGTCCGTGGAGCCTGAAGCTTTACAACAAACTCCGTGGCATCCAATATGGCACCGAGCCCGACGAATTCGGTTGGACGACCGTCATCGAAGGCCTTTGATTACAGGACTTTTGAAAAAAGTTTGAAAAAATGCGTCACAATGTGGCGCATTTTTTAATTTATGTGTATTTTTGTAGCGGGAAAAATAGTATCAATCAATTAACTAAATAGTACAACTATGAAAAAATTTACCTTTGCCTTAATGGCTTTACTGGCCTTCACCTTCTCGCTGAAAGCCCAACAGTTTGTTTCGACGGAACCTGCTAACAGGAACGTCATCATAGAAGAGTTTACGGGGCGCGGTTGTGGCTATTGCCCTGACGGCCACCGTATTGCTAATGAACTTATGGCTGCCCATCCTGGTAGACTTTGGGCTGTCAATATCCATGCAGGTGGCTATGCCCAGACCTCTTATCCCAACATGATTACGCAAGATGGTAACACCATCCATAACGGTTTCAGCATCAGCGGTTATCCTTGTGGTGTTGTCAATCGTAGCACATCTGCAGCTCAGGATAGAGGTCAATGGGGTAATACGGCCAATAACCAGATGAGCCAGGTCTCGGAATGTAACGTAGCAGGCATGGCCGTTATCAATCCTGAGACTCGTATGGCTACCATTACCGTTGAGGTGTATTACACGGGTAACAGCACCGCCGACCAAAATTTCTTGACTGTAGCCATGCTGCAAGACAGTATTCTTGGTTCGCAGTCTGACTACGGCAATTTCAATCCTACGCAATGGGTTGGCAACCAGTATGTCCATACTCACATTCTTCGTGATGTGATCACGGAAAGTGCTTGGGGAGAGGCAATCAGTCCCACAACGCAAGGAACATTGATCACTCGTACATACCAATATGAAATCCCAGAAATCATTGGTAGCCCCAATGGTGTTGAGGTAGATCTTAACAATATCCACTTCCTCGCATGGGTGTCTGAAAGACAACAAGGTCAGGCGACCCGTCCCATCTTGACCGCTTGCCAACTCGATTTGGTGCAGGGCGTTGATGAACCTGTCTATCCTACCGTTGTTGGTATCAATCAAATTGGTGGTTCCACCTGTACTCATACAAAAAATGTTGAAGTGAATGTCCAGAACATCGGTACTGATGAGTTAACCACTATTACACTTGAAGTTGAATTTGAAGGTGAGACCCAAACCATCAATTGGGAAGGTAATCTTCCTCAGTATGCAGTGGAGAAGATTGGTGCAACTGTTGAAGTACCTTTTGGTACTTATCCAATTCATATCACACTTACTGAAGCAAATGGACAGCCTCTTGAAAAGGCATATACCGGAACAGTCGAATGTGGTGAATGGGCAGATCTTGAGATTGAAGGCGAAGAGGAAGAATTGCGTCTCGAAGTGATGCAGGATAAGTTTGGCAACCATATCACTTGGGAGTTCACCGCTCCTAGTGGCATCGTGTTAGCTTCCGGTGGCCCTTACACTATGTTGGCAGGTGGTACTTCAACCCAACTTCATATCGAACATGTCACTGTCCCCGTCGATGAATGTGTGAAGTTTACCATTCGTGACCAGATGGGCAATGGTATCTGCTGCTCCTATGGACATGGCTATTACATCGTTAAGGACAGCCAAGGCAATGTGCTCTTTGGCGATGAAGATGATGGTCAGTTTGGAGAAGAAGCCTCTCACTTGATTTCGGTCAAAGGCCCGCAGGCCACAGTTGAGGTAGGTACAACCGAAGTGAGCAATGTTAACTATACCCATGCTGATTTCGTTGCTACCCTTGTGTATGGAGACTATCCCGACGAGGTGGGCTTCTTGTGCCGAAAGGTGACGAGCAATGAGCCGATAATCGTTCCCGGCATTTTGAATGAATTTGGTAGGATTCTTGGTTCGACTGACGAACTTGAACACACAAGCATCTATGTGGTGAAAGCTTACGCAGTTGTCAACGGCCAGACCTTCTACGGCGCTGAAACCACTTTCCAAACTTGGACTGAAGGTGTCGTCGAACTTGGAGAGAGTTTGAAGATCTATCCTAACCCGACTTCGGGTGTGCTTAACATACAAGGCGAAGGCATGAGCAGCATCGAGGTCTACAATACCGTCGGTCAGCGTGTGATGACTCAAGAAGTCAATGGCAATACGGCTCAAGTCAATACGGAGAGCCTTAATAATGGCATGTACTTCATCCGCATCAAGGCCAACGATGGCAATGTGCTGAACCGCACCTTCTCCGTGGCCCGCTAATCGGACTGCTGAATGCTACGAAAAAGAGGGTGACCAAAAAGGTCCGGAACCCTGTCTGAGAATCGAATATTTGACAACGAACTCGTATCCCCCTCCGAATAAAAAGAAGAGGATGACTACTTTTTAGTCACCCTCTTTTTTTTGTCATTGCGAGGAGGAACGACGAAGCAATCCAGAAAGGATAGTTCTGAAAGCGGAGTGTTAAATCAATCCTTTCTCCTTCAGCAACTCGCTCATCTGAACTTGTAATTTCCTTGCCTCCTCACCAGCCCTGATGGCAAAGTCGCTGCCATTAGAGGCATAGATGATGCCTCTCGACGAGTTGACCAGCAAACCACATTCGTCGTTCAAGCCGTTCTGTGCCACGGCCTGCAAGTCGCCACCTTGGGCGCCCACGCCAGGGACGAGGAAGAAATAGTCGGGCAACATCTTGCGGATCTCGCCCAATTCCTCGGGATGGGTGGCTCCAACGACAAACATCATCTGTTCCGATGTGGCCCAAGTGGTGGCCGTTTGCAGCACCTGTTGGTGCAACATCCTTTCTCCGACATTGAGGTATTGGAAGTCCTGGGAGCCTTTATTGGAGGTCAAGGCCAAGAGGATGACCCATTTGTCTTCGAAGTTGAGGAAAGGCTCTACCGAGTCTTTGCCCATGTAAGGCGCCACCGTCAGGGCATCGGCTTTCAAGGTGTTGAAGAAAGCCTTGGCATAGTTGGCCGAGGTGTTGCCGATGTCGCCACGTTTGGCATCCGCGATGATGAAGATGTCGGGATGGTTGTTCTTGATGTATTGGACGGTGCGTTCCAGACTCTGCCAGCCTTTGGCACCGTAGACCTCGTAAAAGGCCGTGTTGGGCTTGTAAGCCACTGCGTAAGGTGCAGTTTTGTTGATAATCTGTTTGTTAAACTCAAAGATGGGGTCCTCAAAAGCTAACAATTCCTGAGGAATCTTGTTAATGTCGGTGTCGAGACCGACGCAAAGGAACGACTGCTTTTTCTTGATCTGCTCAAATAACTGGTGTTTATTCATAGGATTTTTATTGACACGGGACACGGGACTGCGGGACACGCGACAATGGTCTCGCGTCTCGTGTCTCGAAGTCTCGTGTCAAATTATTACTCATTATGATTCTATGTTTTCTTTCAGTCTTTCAGCGTTTTCCGCCATCTGCAAACGGTTGATGATCTCATCCAGGTCACCATCCATGACGGCGGCGAGGTTATAGACGGTCAAACCTTCCACACGGTGGTCGGTGACGCGGCCTTGGGGATAGTTGTAGGTGCGAATCTTCGCCGAGCGGTCGCCGGTCGAGACCATGGTTTTGCGCTTGGCAGAGATGTCGTTGATGTATTTCTCGTACTCCATGTCATAGATGCGCGTGCGCAGTCTGGCCAAGGCGCGTTCACGGTTCTTGGGTTGGTCGCGGGTCTCGGTGCATTCGATGAGGATCTCCTGCATTTCGCCTGTGTTGGGATTCTTCCACATATAACGTAGGCGCACGCCCGATTCCACTTTGTTCACATTCTGTCCTCCAGCACCGCTCGAGCGGAAGGTGTCCCACTTGATTTCTCCTTCATTGATTTCCACATCGAACTCCTCAGCTTCAGGTAGCACGGCCACCGAAGCGGCAGAGGTGTGGATGCGGCCTTGGGTCTCGGTTTTGGGTACGCGCTGCACACGGTGAACACCAGACTCGAATTTCAAAATACCATAACAGCCGTTGCCCGTCACGGTGAAGTCAATTTCCTTGTAGCCGCCGCTGGCACCTTCGCTGACGCTGGTCACTTCCACTTTCCAGCCACGGTTTTCGCAGAATTTGGAGTACATACGGTATAGGTCACCGGCAAAGAGGCAGGCCTCATCGCCGCCCGTGCCTGCACGGATCTCCATAATGGCGTTCTTGCTGTCCTGGGGGTCTGCGGGAATGAGCATTATCTTGATCTCCTCCTCCATCTTGGGGAGTTCCTCCTCGAGCATCGCAGCCTCTTCGCGGGCCATTTCGCGGAGATCCTCGTCCTTTTCGTTCATAAGGATATCCTTGGCTCCGGCGAGGTCGCCGACCATTTTCTTGTACTTCTCTCCGGCCGCTATGATGGGCTCAAGTTCCTTGTAGTCCTTGTTGAGCTGGACATAGCGCTTCATGTCGGCCATCGTCTCCGGGTCGGAAATCTGCCTGGAGATTTCGGCGTACTTCTCCTTCAGGCCGTCAAGCTTCTCTATGAGGGTGTTCTCTGCCATTGCTTTTCAAAAATTGGGCTGCAAATATAGTGATTATTTTGTATTTGCATTCTTGACATACTTGTCCAGCATCTTCTCCACAACCGAGAAATAGTGAAGCACATTCTCCCGGAACGCCATCCTGTGGCCTTCGTACGGCAGCTGCAGATAGGTCGCGTCCCCGCCGTGGCCCGCTATCGCGTAGTAGAGCCTCTCGGACTGGATGGGGTGGGTACCCGTGTTCTCGTCCATCTGGCCGTGGGTTATCAGGATAGGAGTCTTGATTTTGTCGGCGTAGTTGTAGGGCGACATATCGTGGTAAATCTGCTCCGACTCCCAGTAATCTTTGCCATAGTACTGGAATCCGTAGGGGGTGAGGGTGCGGTTGAAGGCGCCGCTGTTGGCGAATCCGCATTTATACAGATTGGTATGGGCCAGCAGGTTAGCGGTCATGAACGAGCCGTATGAGAGGCCTCCGACAGCCATCCTGTTTCGGTCTCCGATGCCGGATTCCGCAAGGGCGTCGACGATGGCCTCGGCGTTCATCTTGAGATGCTCTATGAAATTCTCGTTGTAGTCAGCGTCCTTGTCGGAAGCCACAATTGCCATAGTCCATTCCAGCACTACCGCATATCCCTTGAGGCACCAGAATATCTGGTTGAACTGGTCGGGCATAGCGAAACTGTTGTGGGGAGCCTTGTGGTTGCATTCTGCGCTCTCGACTGTATGGTGCTCATAGGGATAGGTCCACATGAATACGGGCAGGGCGCCGTCGCGCTCCTTGTCATACCCGGCGGGAAGATATACCCTGGCGGCGCAGTTGAGACCGTCGGCGCGCTTGTACTGGAGGTATTCCATCCTGATCTCATCGCTGTGGGGCAGCGTGTTGACGAAGGCTGAGATTGCCTTTTCGGTGACACGGCCCTTCCTGTCGACCTTATATGCCACATAGTTGGGCACTTCCGTAGCGGATTCCTTTGTTGCGATGAAGGAGAGCCCCTTGTCGGAGAAGGAGACGATTTCACTGGGGATCACGCGGTACTCGGTTCCTGATGTCCAGAGGGTCTCGGCCTTTCCGTCCTTAAGGCTTATTCGGTCGATGTAACTGTATTTCAGACCGTTTTCATCCATCCTGTCGGTGCCGGAATTAAGGACATAGTTGCCCTTCGGATCTATGACGAGTTTGTCAGAGCCCTTTTCCTTGCACAGGGTGCCGTAGAAGGAGGCCCCGCGAGTACTTATGTTGTAGGTGTTCTCGGTGAGCAGGGTGACTGGCATCCTGGCGGGATCCGAAGGATTGAACACCTTGATCTGCTTCAGATGCTTGTCGGCCGCACTCTCGGTGTAAAACGCAATCTTGTCATTGCACCATATCACATCGGTGATATCGGATTCCGAGGAGGCGATTATGGTCGCACCTATTTCGGGATCGAAAGGGAACTGGCACTGCTTGAGGCTGTAGGGCTTTGCAGCGCCCTTGTCAGTCGATTTCTCTTTCCATACCAGGGTCGCAGGCTTGTCGGCCCTCCATTCCCACTGGCTTCTGGCCGGAGTGCCCTTGGGGGCGTTTCCTTTCTCCTTTACCAGCCTGACATCCCTTCCTGACATATCCATAATGCTGATGCGTTTGTAGAAGTTGGAGTAGGGCTTCGAGTAGGGGTAAGGCTTATGCAAGGTGCTGTACATCACGTACTTGCCGTCAGGCGAAGCGCTGAAGGAGCTGATTATGCCCTTGCCTCCGACAGTCCTGGTGAGGGTCCCGTCAAAGAGGGATAATTCAGCGGTGCAGAGATAGTCGAACACCGCTTCGTCATAGGGAGATTTCAGCAGGTCCTGAAAGGTCTTGTATGTGTCTTTCTTGTTCTTGCTCGACTGTACGATGGGGCCGTTGGGGAAGTTCTCCTTGGGGAATGCTCCGATATCGGAAGGGACGCTCTTGTAAAGCACGGCGTCGTTGCCTATGAAGCAGTATGCATCCCCGAAGATGCTGTTGACTGGCCTGGTGTTGATCTTTACGGCGACGGGTGTCTCTGCAGTGACGTCAACCCTGTAGAGCTCAACTTCCCTGGGGGTGTCGTTAAGGAAACAGAGCCATCGCCCGTCGGGTGACCATCCGAAGTCGTGGGCCATAAGGTTTACCGGAAGTCCGGCAATCCGTCTGGTAGCGCCGTTTTCGGCCCATATCAGCTCGATGTGGCCGAAGATATCCTTCCTGGTCTGGCTGAAGTTGTCACCGTTGAGGCGCAGCCCGGCCACCTTGAACTCCCTGATGGATTCGATGTAGGAAAGGGGTTGGTATTTAACCGAGGGCTGGTAGATGACTCCCACCGTCATCTGGCCGTTGAATGAAATCTTCGGCAGCGGTTTCGCAAGGATCATCTCCTCTACTTCGGCGGAGGGGCGCTGATACTTCACCTCCTGTGAATATGCCGTTCCTGCTGTCAGGAACAGGATTCCAGACAGCAGGATGAAGGCGTTGCGGATTATTCTCATAATACCTTATTTGGTTTCTTCTTTCTTTTCGTCACTCTTCTTGGCGGGCTCCGGCTTTGCGTTCTTCACGAACTTGTCCAGCATCTCGCCCACAGTATAGAAGTAGTGGAGCAGATTCTCCTTGTACTGGTATCCGTGAGCCTCGTAAGGCAGCTGCAGCCAGCGTGCCTTGCCGTTGTGGCCGGCGATAGCATAGTAGAAACGCTCGGACTGGATGGGGTGGGTTCCGGTGTTGTCGTCCATCTGGCCGTGGGTGAGCAGGATGGCGTCCTTCACCTTGTCGGCGTAGTTGTAAGGCGACATATCGTTGTAGATCTTGGGGATTCTCCAGTAGTCGCGGTTCTCGCTCTGGAAGCCGTAGGGGGTGAGGGTACGGTTGTAAGCGCCGCTGTTGGCGATACCGAGTTTGTAGAGGCGGGTGTGGGCCAGCAGGTTGCCGGTCATGAATCCGCCGTATGAGTGTCCTCCGACGGCCATTCTGTTGCGGTCGCCGATTCCGGCCTCGTCGAGAGCGTCGATGATGGCTTCAGCGTTCATCACTAGGTTCTTGCGGAATACTTCGTTGGGCTGTCCGCCGTTCTTCTCGGCGATGATGGGCATCGACCATTCGAGAACCACCGCGTAGCCCTTGAGGCACCAGAAGACCTGCTTGTTGCGGTTGGGCACCACGAAGCCGTAGCGGTCCGCCTTGTCGCGGCGCTCGGCGCTTATAACGGCCCTGTTCTCATAGGGATATGTCCACATGAATCCTGGATGTTTGCCGTAGCGGTCCTACTCCCAGTCGGCGGGTCCG
>JAEEGH010013020.1_pt1 | contig 18549 bp, 19 predicted proteins | sample 9134181 | NCBI WGS metagenome assembly JAEEGH01 (sample SAMN16246544, study PRJNA631951) | gut metagenome | biome: gut microbiome; feature: rumen; material: DP-attached | host: Bos | place: Iran: Karaj | collected 2018-10 | reverse complement strand
TGCTGCCTCCAAAGTCCTTTCTCACTCCTTTCACCCGGATTAGACGCAATCGGGAAGAAGAAGTAAACCGGATTTCACACTTTTTTTCAAATTATATCAGAGATAATGTCCCCGGGGAACGAAAAGCGCCCCGCGGCGCCGGCCGCGGGACAGGAAAAACTGGTTTCGATGACAGTGCCGGGCTGTCAGACTGATCCGGGACCGGCGGCCTCTTCCGGTTCCGCGGCCGGGGCTTCCGCCGCCTCCGCGCTGCCTGCGGTGCTGACCCAGATCTGTTCGGTCGGGATTTCAACGCGCCAGTCTCCGGATACGGCAGGTGATAAAGAGTCAGCTTCAATGATCAGTGATGCGTCATCCCGGATTTCGCCGTTCAGCTTCAGCTGCATTTCCACACAGTACAGGTGGGCGGGGCTGTGTTCATGCCACATCAAATAGGAAGGCCGTTCGGACTGAATGAAATCTTCCTCCTGGATGATGTTGAAAGAAGATCGGATACCCGGGACAGTAAAACTGTCAATCTTCGGATAATGCAGCTGCAGGTGCAGGATTCCGCTCTCGTCCAGGTCAATTCCGGACAGGACCACATAGTCGTTCAGGGGGATTTCCAGGGATTCGGCAGGATCCAGGATTTTGATCCCCATCTGCCGGATTTCAAAATCCTTAAAAAATTTGGGTTCGGATGGTAAGTTTATGCTTTGACCGTATATTTCGTTCGGCAGAGTTACCAGCTCCTGCGACCGGCCGCCGTATTCCCGGAGCAGCCGGATCGCGTCGAATTGCAGACGGTGTATGGTGTTCAGGGGCCCCAGGGACAGGGTAATCTTCGGGCGAATTTCTGTGAGACTCAGCGGGTGATCGAAAACCATGCATTCAGCAGCAATGATCCTGTCCGCTTCCGGATCGATATATTGATATAACAGGCTTGTGGACACGATGGGGAGGGGATTGTATATGGACTCGTCCATGAGGATGATCGGCCTGTACAGATAGGGATCCCTCACAAAACGACCGCCTTCCAGGTCTTCCAGCGAATATACGACCATTATGTGCTCTTCTGAAACAGCAGCGGAGATGATCTCCAGTCTTGCGCCGGAAGATTCGCAGGATATGCCGACCGGTACCAGGGACGCCGCCAGGACCGGATCCGCCTGATCGAGGGCCTGCCTGAGCTGTTCCTCCTCCGGAATCTCTTCCGCGGCTTCCGGCAGGAACTGCGGGGAAAGGGCGGTATAATCCTTCAGTTTATCCGGGTGGATGTACCAGAGGCCGCCGTTTTCCTTTTTTACGACAAAGGGGACCACGTACCGGGCTTCAGGATGCTCTTTGTCCGTAAGCGTGAAGTACATGACATATCCGGGGAGCCGGGCGCCTTCGCTGCTGACAATTGTCTTAATATGAAGCGCATCAGGATTATACACATAGTTATCTAACGCATCGGGTGTCATGAAAGCGGTCAGGCCTGCCAGCGCGGCTGCCGGATCCGCCTGCCGGTCCCGCCATTCCTGGGAGCACATTTCCAGCAGATCCTCCCAGCGATGAGCCTGCCACTGGTTGATGAACGATACGACCCGGATGGCGGCTTCAGGAAAACCGGACTCCTCGGCCGGCACGATTGTGCCTCGCTCATCCCAGGTAACGCTTTCCCCTTCGATCACGATATCGGTTCCGCCTTCGCCGCCTTCCGGCCGGGCCAGCGGGACGAAGTCCGTGGGCATAGGATTTTCAGCCACCAGGGTGGTATCTGTTTTGAGCGGATCCGGATAGGACTGCGAGCCCTGCAGGCCGGAAAACCCCCAGATGCCGACGCACAGCAGCAGGGTCAGCACCGCCGGGATGGCGATTGCACGGTAATTGATCCGCCCGGTGTCCGCAGGGGCTTCCGACAGCTTTTTGCTGATTTCCGCCCTTTGGGAGGGCAGGGTATCAATTCCGGACAGGCATTGCTCAAATGTTTCACGGAGCTTCCTGTCCCGCTTTTCATCATTCATCATTCGGGTCATCTCCTTCCAGTACATCCCGCAGCCGGGCGTATGCCTGGCGCATCCGCTTGGACACCGCCATCGGCGTCAGTCCAAGCACTCCTGCAATCTCTTCGTTGTTCATGCCCTGCTGGTATTTCAGCAGGATCACCTCCCGGTTTTTCACCGGCAGGTTCATGACCGCGTTCATCAGGTCCATATGGGCCTCATCCGGCGGCGGAACAGCGGCCGGAATCTGGTCTTCGCACAGTTCCGGGCCGCGGCGCCGGAACCAGGCGGACCGGCGGAAGTCCTTGCAGGTATTGACCACGATATGGGTCAGCCAGGTTTTTTCGGAAGATTCCCCGCGGTAGGTTGGGTAGCGGGTATATGCCTTGAGGAAGCTCTCCTGCAGCGCCTCCTGCGCCAGGTGGATATCCCGCAGGTACACATAGCAGAGCTTCAGCATTTCCTTTTCATACCGGATGACCATCCGGTTGACCGCTTCCGTGCGGCCGGATTCCCCGGTCATGGTGATGGACGTCTCCATTCCTGTTGCCTCCAATTCCGGTTCACCTCCTTCACAGGGATAGACGAAGCAGAAGGAAGAAAAGTAAACCGGCCGGGATTTTTTTGTTTTCCCCAACGCAAAACAATGAAAATGGGAGGCAGAGAACTCCTCCAGGGCAAAAGCCCGTTCCCTGCCTCCCGGGAAGGCCGCCGGGGTTCCTGCGGGATTAAAAACCCCTTTACATAATAGACGCAGGAAAACAGCAAAAATATACCGGATTATTACAAAAATTCCAAAAACAGACACAGGGGAAGCCGAAACCGCCGGCCGGCCCGGCAAAATAATCCGACGGGACGGCGCAGGGTATGATATAATGCAGGCAGGGGAAAAACCGGCGTCATCAGGCGCCGGTTTTTCCTGCGAAAAAAGGAGGCAGGGCTATCTGCCTCCCGCAGCGGGGCTGCGTCCCGCCGCTTTTTCCGGAATCCGGTTACCTTTGTTTTTCTGTTTCCCGCCGGGTGCGGATCCCCTTGAGAATCCGGCGGATGAGGAAGAGCAGGACGGCAAAGGCGCCGGCAATTACAGCGAAGAGGATCACCGGGAACCGCGTGCCCGCGAATATGCCGGGGAAAAAGCCCAGGACCAGCAGCGCGAACAGCAGCGAGAATACCCACACCAGCAGGTCCCCGACCCGGTAAAAGTGGTATATTCGCTGCCCGTCTTTGCGTTCGACGCTTCTGAGCCAGTAAAACCCGTTGGGGCGGCGCATCTGGAATCCATCATCCTTTCTGTGCGGACAGGCCGCGGGAAGTTCCGGCGGTCAGGCCGGGCATAAAAAAGGGGCAGGGACCCCTCCAGGGCTTTCGCCCGATCCCCGCCCCGGCAGGCTGCCGGATCTGTTATTTGGAGAGAAACTTTCGCAGCATCGCGCGCAGGAAAAACAGCAGGCCGCCGATCCCGGCCATGATGCCGGCCAGGACCAGACCCGGGAAGCGCGTTCCCGACGTAAGATCGGGGCAGAATTCCGCAACCAGCAGGATGCAGAAAAGCCCGATTCCGCACATGACGGGGCCCACGGTTTTCCGGAAAACGGCCGCAAACCGGTCCTCTTCCTTCCCGCGTTTCGACGGGAGATAAAAACTGCTGCTGAGGCGGCTCATCAATTTATTCCATCCTTTCAATGCTGAAGCCACAGGCGGTTTGCGCCTGCTTATATGGTCAGCAGGCCCTCGCAGTAGAGATGGCGCTGCTGTTTGTAATCCACGTACAGATACGGCTGCTGGCTGTCGTTGATGTACGGATCGTCATGGAGACGGTCCGCACGGGCATCCCCGGCATTCATTTCCGGGCTGGTCTGTCCATCAGCCGGGGTGGTTCCGGCGGGAATATCGGAAAACGCAAAACGAACGGGTTCGAACTCTTTTTTCATCTTTCCAATCCCTCCTGGGAGTCATTACAAAAATAAAGACACACGAAAAAGAATTTTTTTGCAGCTTTTTGGTAATTTTTTTAAAAAATTTTTTAGAAATGAAAAAACCGGGCGGCAAAAAGCCGTCCGGCGGGACTGGAACCGGTTATTTTTCGGCCCGGAACGCCTCCCACGGCAGGAGCAGCCCGCCCAGGAGGAAAGCCGTGGGGGCGCCGCACTGCTCGCAGAAGCGGGCATCCGGCGGGCAGGTATGCCGGGGTGCCAGTTCGCCGTCGGGCCGGCAGAGATTGCGGCGGCTTTCCCCGCAGCGGGGACAGTAGTCCTTTTCCGGCGGGAGGCCTGTACTGCCGCAGCCGGGGCAGCGGAGGGCAAGGCCGTCTCCGGTGATTTCACCGGTACCGGGATAAATCATTCCATATCCTCCTCCTTCGCAAGCTGCCGGCGGATATACGCTTCCCGGACATCCTTCCAGCCGGGCAGGAGGCCGCGGCGGGCGTATACCGTTTCATTGCCGCAGTATGCGCAGAAGCGCGCGCCGGGATGGCAGGCCCGGCCGCAGCCTTCCGCGCAGGTGTTGAACAGGGGCGTGCCGCAGGCGCGGCAGAACCGCGCGCTTTCCGAAAACTCCGTATTGCGGCAGAGGGGGCACTGTGTGACCCGGCCGGTTTCATCCGACGGGGGCGCCGGATACGGCACGGGGAGAACGCCGGCGGGCGGGCCGGCCTTCCGGCCGCAGGCGGCGCAGAATGCCGCGCCGGAAGCGGACACCAGCCCGCATCGCGGGCAGGCCCTGCCGGGAAGCGGCTGGAAAATATCCGGGCTTCCGAGGTTTGCCAGGCGGCGGGCGGCGGCCTGTTCCGAAACGAGGAAGGCTTCCGCCAGGGCGGAAAGGTCTTTGGGACGGCAGGCGCGGACGAGCCCGGCAGGCATCAGCAGGCGGCCGGCGAACTCATCCGCCTCCAGGTCATCCCGGAGGCGCTCCTCCGGGCTCTTCGCCTCATAGGGGATGGCCAGGTGGCCGCAGAAAATATGCCCCAGCTCATGGGCCAGGGTAAAATTGCAGCGCCGGTCCGGGGAACGCTCCTTCCAGCGCTCCGGGACCGGCTTCATGACAATGACATAGCTGCCTTCGGACGGGAAATATTCCGCCACGGCGTCAAACGCGGCGGACAGGCGGCTGGTTTCGACGATATCCAGGCGGAAATGCTTTTCCTCGCGGAGGGTATAAAGCAGGCGGAAGCAGTTGACGGGGTATGACCGGATGCCATACTCCCGCATGAAGCGCCGGACGCTGCGCCCGACGACAAACCGGCTTTCCGCGGAAAGCCGCGGGTTCATGACCGGCCGTCCTTCGCCTTTTCGGCGCGGCGGCGTTCCAGGTAGACGTTGGCCATGTCCATGAGGATCTGCCGGTCGTGGTCGCTGAGCTCATGGGAGACGCGGTAGGCGATGTTGGCCCAGGCGGCGTCCTTCGAGAACATCTCCCGCACGCCGCGGACGACATCCACAATCTGCCCGTCCTCATCCCGGAAAACCTGCTCGAAGGTCTGCTCCTCCTCGTGGGTTTCCTGGCTGTAGCCGGCGAGGGACATCAGGTATGGATAGCTGATCACCAGGGCGTCGGCCACCGCCTTCAGGATGGTGGGGGACGGCTTCTGCCGTTTGCCGGATTCCACGCGGGAAATTTCAGCGGAGCTGATTCCGCACTTATCGGCCAGTTCGCGCTGGGAGACGCCGCGTTCCGCGCGGGCGCTGATCAGGTATTCTCCTAAGGTCATCTGCACACACCTCCATCCCTATCATACCAACTCCAGTACCGAATGTCAAATCAAAAGCAAAGAAAGGTTACCAAAAGGAAAAACGAAAAAGCGAATCGGTATCCCTGCTATGTGCGATTATGGTCTTTGAGCTTGTTATACCTTTCTTTCAGGATATCCATGGCACATGTGTCGGCTGCCTTTTGTGAATCGCGGCAGACTTTGAGGTAATAGCCGGCATTGAAACAGTTATATGCATCTGTGAAATGCCCCTGATCAAATAAATACCTGGCCTTGTACAGGAGCAGTTCCGATTGTTTGCCGGAGCATTCATACTGATTGAGCAAATCAATGGCATCGTTCAGCAGATCAAAATTGTTTTCTATATCATCCGGGAAAAATTCGCAGATATTGAATGTTGTCATTGCGTAAATGGTGATATCGAAACGTCGGTTTCGGTTGGCAATATAGCGGTTTTCCGTAAACCGCAGGCGGGTGCTTCTATAGAGATATTCAAGTACCTGACGTCCTTCTGAATGGTTTCCGCTGCGGCATAATGCAACAGATTTGGCAACAAGCAGGCATATATCCAGGTTTGATAACATGGATGTCGGTGCTGCATCAGTACGGATGCCTGATACTGCCAGTCCTTTGGAGGCATAGCAGGCGGATTGTATATGGTCATGAAGTGCTTCAGAATAATACAGGGAATAGGCATGCATAATACATTGGTAAGGAATCCCTTTTGAAAACCCGGGCAAAGCGGAGTATTCATCTGCCAGCTGTAACAGGCGGCTGGTGTCATGTGAATTGATGGCGTTGTTCAGTTCCTGGATTTTAAGATGTGTATCAAAATCATTATGATCAATGATCAGGGCATAGGCATCAAACAGGTTGATTCCCATTTTTTTTGAAAAGGCATCAACCATATAAAGTGTAGGGATCTTTTTTCCTTTTTCAATCAGGCTGATATATTCCCTTGAACAGACATTATTTGCAAGCTGCTCCTGAGATATTCCATCTTTTTGCCTGAAATAGCGAAGCACTTCTCCAAAGCTGACAAACAGAGTGTTGCCTGACGGTTCCATCTGGATCAACTCCCGGTTTATAGTGTGAACTAAAGTTCTCTTGCCGCAATCTCCTTTGGCAAATACGATAAATAATGTAAGCACCTGCAATGTGTATTTACAATATTATACGATAGAAAAAAGGAGTAAAACATTATGAAAAAAGAAAAAACAATCAAAAACCATATCCGGAAAATCATCACAGTCATTCTTATTGTTTCGGTCATGATCGGATGCAGCCTGCCGGCAGCATGTATTGCGGACGGCGATGGCGACATGTATACTGAGTATACATATTACGGAGGATAACAGAAAAGCAGGCTGGACTGCAGATGAGGGAAACACCGGGTGCTTAGACACATGGATTCCTCCTGCATACAGCTGAAATGCCGGCCGGCCAACATGGCTGGCTTTTTTTGTGCGGCCATATATAACGAATTATTGACATGCAGCGGGCGGATGAAGGAACAACCCTGCGGCAATTGGGTTCCCTGCATCTGTTAACTATAGTTCTCTTGATCCTCTGGTCTTATGAAGATAGGATATATGCAACAGAATTCCCGGGGGATACTGCAAACAAAGGATGCATCTTTATTCGTACGGATAAAGACAATGCTCCAATGTGCTCAAATATAAAAAAGGAGGAAAATACCATGAAAAAGAGCATTGAAAACGCGAAGCTTATGGTTGGCCCGGCTTTTGAGGAACTGACTGAAGGAACTATGATGGAAATGGATGGCGAAGGAACGGAATGGCTTACTCCCGTTTCCACCGCTATTTCTGCCTCCAGCCCCTGGTGCCTGAGTGGACTCAGCGTATCCATTATCACCTATACGGTCGTTCATGGATAATGACATGTTTTTCCAGAAAGGAGAATGAACATGGAGAAAACCAATAAGGCATTTGCGGCTATCGGACCGTCATTCGAAGAACTGAATGATGAAGCGATGCTTGCAATCGATGGCGAGATTACCCCTACTGTTGTGATTTCCGCTATCACGAAGGTCATTGTCACGGCGATTACCGGCGTTGGTGTTACCATGACTATCGACAAGATCGTTGGCAATTAATGCAATAGCCATACCAGGAATCCCAAAAAGCTGATGCTTTTTCGCCGTATGCTGTAACAATAAGAAACTGGGACGGCATACGGCGTTTTCTGTATATACCATATGAAGACCGGCACCTCGTGAAGGCTGATTACAGAACAGATGCTGTTTTTTAGAATGCAGCACGGTAAATCCGGAGGTTATTATGATCGGGAACAGTTTGCGCTTTCGGGAGAAAGTAAATATGAACAAGCTTATCAATGCCCTGACAATCGAAGAGCGTTATTCACTGATTGGTGATGTTACTTCTGCGGGACAGGACGCAATGAAGCGATATGCAGAAATCAAAAGCCGGGCAAACTATACGAGACTCATGGAAAAGTGTGCGGCAAAGGGATTGACGAATCAGCATTTTGCTGCTGCATTTTATGAGGGAACTGATGAACGGCTGAATGAAAAGCTCTTTGAATATATTGAAAAGCAGGAATGGTTTGTTTTTTTTCGAAATGCTGCTGATTATTATTTTACTGATTCCCTGCGGCACGAAGAGAGCTTTATCAAAAAATATGATGTGCCGCATGCTGTGCAGTTCCTGATTCTGTATGCCAGGGAACTCCTCTCCGTACATTTTGACACGCTGAAAAACATTACGTGCAGTGATGCAGTGCTCGAACGTATTGTTTCTCATCTTTCAAGCAGCTGTCTGCAGATATATACGAAAACGGTGATATATGAATATTATCTGAATATTGATTCCTATCATGGAAAGTCAAAACTGAGCGACTATATCCGGGATACTTTCTTTTCCCTGGATGGAGTATGTGCTTTTTACGCGAAATATCCAGTCCTGCTGCGCCGGATCAGTGTCAAGATCCGGAATATGCTGCAGTACTATAAAAACATGTTCTCTGTGCTGGATGCAGAATATAGGAATATGGTGGAATACGGCCTCGTCAGTGACGATGTGATAACCGGCATTTCATGCAGCGAAGGCGATACGCATGAGAAGGGTGCTTCGGTTACGATCCTTACCTATAACAGGGATGAGATTGTGTACAAGCCCCGGGATCTGAATATCACGAAGAAATTCACAGAATTTATCCGGACAATCAATTCAGCATTTGATCTCTGCAAGCTGCCAACAGTCCGAACAATCTGGGGCAATGGATATACGATTGAGGAAAAAATCATGTACAGGCCCTGCCAGGATGAGACAGGGATCAGACGCTTCTATGAACGTATTGGATACTACCTGGCGATCCTGTATCTGTTTAACGGGAATGATATTCATTATGAAAACATAATTGCGTGCGGGGAACATCCTTACCTGATTGATCTGGAAACATTGTTTTCCCATGGGTTTGAGCAATTCAGGCGGACGGGAAATGCATATGAAAAAGCGACGCTGAAGCTTACTCAGTCTGCAAGAGGTACACATCTTCTTCCGTCATTTATACGCGACAAAAAGGGAGGAGAAAAGACAGATGTCAGCGGTTTGGGCGGACAGTATGCAAAACTACCCACACAGCGCCTTGCGCTCACTGATTGGGGAACGGATCATGTGAGGTTTACCATGCAGGACGTTTACCTGCAGGATACAAACAATATTCCGTCCCTCAACAAGCGGAGGGTGGATTACAGAAACTACACAAAAGAAATCAAAGAAGGATTCGAAAAATTCATACGCATTGCTCTTGAAAACAAGGAACTGTTTATTCGGGCAGCGGAAAGCTTTGCAGGAGTTAAAACGCGGCAGGTGCTTCGTTCCACAAGTGACTATGCGTATATGCTGCAATTTGCATCGCATCCAAATTATACAAGCAATATGATTCATTTTGAAAGATTCCTGGAAAGCGTGTGGAACCTCCCCTATATCAATTCGCTGGTAAACTGCTGTGAAGAAGCAGAATTGCTGGTGGATGATATTCCTGTATTTTATTGCAATGCTGACGGCATGGATTTGAAGAGCGGTTCCGGGATGACGGTGCCGGCTTTCTACAAAATCGACGGCATAAGCGCAATGAAACAACGCATCGCAGAACTGAACCAACAGGTAATCAGGAAACAGCTGGTGCACATCACCTGCGCATTTGAGCAGGTTGATGCGTTTCGGCAGGCAGAGTTTGGCAAACTGACAGAAATGAACCATTTCGGGAATAACGATACGAAAACGGCTGAAGTGAAGCCCTGTGATGAGATAATCCGTGTATTGGCAAATGAAGCGATCTGCGGTGATACTGCGGATGATGTGACATGGTGCGCCGTCAGTACAACCGGAGAAGTAGCGTTTTTACCGGTTGATCTGCTGAATGGTTCAGCCGGCATTCTTGCCTATTTGCTGGAACTGCCTGAGACAGAAGAGACCCGGAAACTGATCCGTCAGACGGTCAATGGCCTGATTTCGCAAAAGTCGCCGGAACTGTTTAAAGAAGCGGTCAGCGGAACATGCGGATGGGTATCGGTTTTACTGCCGTTAAGCAAATACATTGAACGGACATACAATGAGGATGCTGTTACGATTATGACAAATGTTACAGCATGGTGCGAGAATAAAATTTCAGAACAGCATGGCCTGGATGAGCTGAAAGGACTGGCAACTGTTGTCATTGCACTGTTGTCGCTGTATGAAGCAAAGCCTGATTATAAGTATTTACAAATTGCAAACAACTGTGTATCGTTATTGATGCAGGAAGGCAGCAACTGCCTTCGCACAGTTTTTGACGCATGCGGGATACGGCAGGCAAGTTACGCAATGGAATTGTTTAACCGATATGCTGATATGGATTCTGTGAGGGAATTTATACAGAAGCTTGATAATACGCCTGCCAACCCAGAAGGTCCTGTGTCTGAGCTGAAATGCATGAAATACAGCCTTATACGGCAGCTTGACTGTGCGAAGCCTTCCGGCCTTACAGTTGAAGACATCCTGGGAACCATTGAGGGAATTGAACTGAATAATGAAAGTTTGCTGCTGACTGCGCTTGATGTTCTGATCCTTGCCGGGAGATGCAGCATTGCGACTGATGATTTACAGGCGGGCAAAGTGACTGAAAAGATGAATGACCTTTTCTCACGCTGCACCTATACGGCAGGGCAGTACAATACTGCGGCGCTTGGATTTGGCCTGGAATCTTTGTTGTGCGGAATCGGGCTCAGATGGGAATATGCGTATCATCATAATGATTCCGTATACTACAGACTGATATAAATATGACGGAATTCTGATATGGAAAGGGCAGGAATATGCTGAAAGTATTTGCTTTTATCGGCAGCAGGCGCACAGGCAATACACTTGCGGCTGCCAGGCTTTTCCTTGATGCGATGCAGGCACAGATGCAGCAGCCCATCGATATAACACTGTACACGGCGGCTGACCTGAATCTTGCGCCGTGCCTGGGATGCACTTCATGCTTTTCAACCGGAAAATGTGTACGGGATCCCTCAGATCATTTTGGGGACATCCGGGAACAGATGTTGGCGGCAGACCTGATTGTTCTGGCTTCCCCGGTCTATGCACACGGAGTGTCCGGAGATATGAAGATATTCATTGATCGCATTTCATCCTGGCTTCATCTTTTCCGACTGGCAGGGAAAAAATCCGTGGTTATCTCCACATCGAGCAATAACGGGAATGAAATTGTAAACTCATATCTGGTGAAGATGCTGGAATACCTCGGAACTGAAGTCATAGCGGACCTTTCGGTTACGGTAGACGGTCCGCGCATGCTGGAGGATAAAATGTTCCTCAATGCCGTACTGCCGGATATCGCAAGGAGAACGGCTGGAAAACTTGCTGCCGGTGGTTTTTCATCCTCACCCCGCCAGGAAGGATATTTTAAAATGATGCGGCAGGTTCACCTGAATAACAGCAAGGGATATGAGTCTGTTTACTGGCATGAATCGAAACTATGTTCTTATGAATCCCTGAACGAGTATATACATGCGGAAATCATACGAAAGGATACGGTATCGGAATAATGCTGAATATTAAATTTACGAAAACAGATCACACCGAGGACCTTGCGGATGTCCTGAAGGAGCCGCCCATTGAGAACGCGAACCGGGTGAAGCAGATCAATACTTTCAAATATACGGGGATCGCGGGACTGCTTTCTGTGGCACTGGTTATTTTCGGAATGATTATGATCGCAAAGGGCCGAATGGATACCTTGGGAATCAGCATCAAACGGGATACTGTTTTGATTGTTGAAGTGATTGCCGGGTTTGCGATACTGCAGTTCCTGGTGCTGCCGTTTGTCCATGAGTTTCTTCACGCGCTTGTTTATCCCCGCAACATACCGACAACAATATATTACAAAAACAGCCATACCTATTCAGAAGCGAAGATGGGCAAACACCGCTACATCCTGATGCTGCTGATGCCGCACCTGCTCCTGTGCATCTTGCCCTTTGTGCTCCTGATGCTGCTGATGCCGGTGCTCCCTGCCAGGGAAGCGGCTGTTGCGCTGATGCTGATTCTTTATTCGGATTTTACCTGCCTGCTTGACTGGGGGTCTGCTTGGGTCATTGCTATTTTCGTCCCTGAAAAAGCAAAAGCATATGTTCACGGGAAATACCTTTACTGGGAACGCTGAAAGCCTGCCGAACGGGATGCCTGCCTGTACTGCCGACTTGGAGGACAGCACCGCCGCCATACTGCACAGTATTTATCATAATCTGGAGGAAAAACCGGGAAATGCACAGATATGTCTGCGTAAAGAGCATGGATTCGACCGACTGCGGTGCGGCATGCCTGGCAACTGTTGCCAGGTTTTATGGACGTACTGTTTCACTTGCAAATGTCCGTAATCTGGCCGGTACAGATAAACATGGCACGAATATATACGGCATGGTCAAGGCGGCAGAGCAGCTTGGTTTTTCCGCTAAAGCGGTCAAAGGCGATAAAGCCTCTTTGCTGACGGATTTTCCATGTCCTGCGATTGCGCATGTGGTAGTTAACGGAAACCTGTTTCATTATGTGGTGATTCACAAGGTCACGCAGAAAACAATCATCCTTGCCGACCCGGGGAAGGGAATTGTAAAAATCGGTATGGAAGAGTTCCTGCAGACCTGGCTGGGTTACCTGATCCTGCTTGTTCCATCTGAGAAATTTGAAACGGGCAGGGAAACCAAGAGTATTTTTACCCGGTTTTGGAAATTGCTGCTCCCGCAGAAAAAGCTGGTACTTACGATATTCACTGCTTCTGTTCTCATTACGCTTTTCGGGATCCTGAGCGCATTCTATTTCCAGATCATCATTGACGATATCCTGCCTGCAGGAATTGAAAATACGCTGATTGCCCTGTCCATCGGAGTACTGTTCCTCAAGGCAGTGTCAGTAGTTTTATCCGTAATGCGCAATCATCTGCTGCTGTATCTGAGCCAGAAACTGGATATCGATTTGCTGTTGGGCTATTATAACCATGTGCTGAAACTGCCCATGAATTTTTTCGGAACGAGAAAAGTAGGCGAGATTATTTCCCGGTTCCAGGATGCATCCTCAATTCGGGAAGCAATTTCAAACGCTACGCTTACAGTGATGATTGACACACTCATGGCGGTTGCGGGAGGCGTGATCCTGTTCCTCAAAAGCAGTACACTTTTCCTGATTGCATTTGTGATGGTGGCCCTTTATGCAATCCTGGTTTTTTCCTTCAACGGGCCGTATAAACGCGCCAACAAGAGACAAATGGAGGATAACGCGCAGCTTACGTCCTATCTCGTAGAGTCACTGAACGGAATGCAGACTGTAAAGGCGTTTAACGGCGAACATCGGGTACAGGTCGAAACGGAAACCAAATTTGTCAAGCTGTTGAAGAGCATATTCAGGCTGTCCTGTATCGGAAATGCGCAGGAAGGGCTGAAACACCTGGTAGAAGCTTTGGGCGGTATCCTGATCATATGGGTTGGAGCAATGAATGTGCTGAACGGCACAATGACCATTGGCAGTCTTGTTGCTTTCAATTCCCTGTTGGTATACTTCCTGGATCCGATCAAGAATATAATCAAGCTCCAGCCTTCGCTGCAGACAGCCATGGCCGCTTCGGACCGCCTGGGCGAGGTGCTTGACCTGGAAATCGAAAAGAATGAGACCGAACTGCAAAAACTCAGCCAGGCCTCTTTGACCGGCGATATCTGTATTCGGGATATTTCCTTCCGGTATGGCAAACGGCAATGTGTACTTCAGGATTTTTCAATGGATATTGAAGCAGGAACAAAAGTAGCCATTGTCGGTGAAAGCGGTGCCGGAAAAACCACGATTGCGAAATTGCTGCTGAACCTGTACCAGACTGAGAGCGGATCCATAACCATTGCCGGCTACCCCATACAGGATATCCAGCTTGATCTGCTCCGTGACAAAATTGCCTATATACCGCAGGAAACTTTCCTTTTCAGCGGGACAATCCTGGAGAATTTAACCTTTGGCACAGAAGATGTCCGGATAGAACGTGTAATTGAATGCGCAAAAATGGCACAGATCGATGATTACATCAATGAACTGCCGATGCGCTACAATACCTATCTGGAAGAGAACGGAAGCAATCTGTCCGGAGGACAGCGGCAGCGCCTTGCAATTGCGCGGGCCCTGCTGAAGAATCCTGAGATACTGATAATGGACGAGGCGACCAGTCACCTGGATTCCGTTGCGGAGAAGGCAATCCAGCAGACAATTGATTCATACGGGGCAAAAATGACAACCATAATTATTGCACACAGGCTGAGTACGATCCGCCGGTGCGACAAAATATTTGTCATGGAAAAGGGCAGGATTGTTGAAGCCGGCACGCATGATGAATTGATTGCGATCAAGGATGGGTATTACAGCAAATTGTACAATGCCCAGATTGGAGAATCCTGATGAACAATTTCAATATGGCAAATGTGGATATATCAGAAGTCACGGAGACATATGAAAGAAAACCGAACCGACTGATTCCGGTGTTTATCTACTGTATGGCTTTGCTGGTTCTGGTGATGGCTGCCCTGGGAAGCTTCCTGAAAGTAGAGTCAGCCACAACGGCAATCGGGATTGTTGCCCCCAGGGAAGAAAAGGCAGCGGTCACTGCAGGTGTGGACGGAATTGTTGCCCGGGTATGCTGCAATGAAGGGCAGTATATCCATGCGGGTGAAACAATCCTGATGCTGGATTCAACTGAATATGACACCAGGATGGATGAGTTGAATAAGAAGATATCTGACTGTATGCGGGAACAAAGGATGCTGGATATGTTCCTGGAAGGGATCCGGGCAGGCAGGAATCCGTTCAATCCGGATATCTCGGGTGAAGAATACAAATATTATATTCAGTATTGTTTGTTTGAACTGGATTTACACGATGAAAGCAGTACCATTGTCAATGAATCGGCATCCGATCCTTCCGTGGTTTCTCCGGTTATCCTGAAAAAAATATCCGGGATTCTGGCACAACGCGATATGATTTCGGAACAGGCTGAAAAGATTGAAACAGAGCTTGCGCAAACAGAAGCCTTTGCTTCGGAATGTGTGATCAGGGCTGAACAGGATGGCGTTATCACCATGATGCCGGAGCTGAGGGAAGGTATGAAACTGCAGGCCGGTATGGACGTTGCAGCAATTGCGCTGGATACCGGAAACAAAGTTGCTGTTTATGTCCAAAATACAGATATCCTGAAAATCCATGTGGGCGATGAAGTAAAATACCACATCAGTTCATCAGGAGATGGCTCGCAATTGTGGATCGGCGGCCGGATTGAGGGCATTTCCAGTGAAGCAATCGGCCTGGATGAAGGAAATATGGCGGGATACTTTGTGGCGGACGGCAGTCTTGATGAGGAATATATCACCAATGGTCAAAATGACCGTCGGTTACTCCCCGGAATGCAGGTGGAGGTGAAAATTGTTACGGAAACCATTTCACTTCTTCGTTATCTGATGAGGAAAATCAACCTGGGCTAGGTTGATTTGAGGAATAACAACCGGAGTCAATTTCTGCCGGAATTCTGCCAAACGTATTCATTGACAGGGCGGTCCCTGTCCTGTATCCTGCCCTTAACAGGAAAAGCCGTTTGGGAGGAGCAAGATGGATTACGCGAAGCTGTTCAATGAAATGCATCCCGGGTTTTTTGACCAGGGGTATATCCGGGAGATGCCGGAAGGATATGTATTCACCGAGCTGGTGATGGACCTGCGGAAGGAACGCCCGGCGGTGCCGGAATACCGCCCGCCGGAAGGGATCACCTTCGGCGTGTACCGCGGGGGCATCGCGGCGCTGCGGGAAGCGGTGGCGCAGGTGGACGACGACTGGGTGCAGTACTTCCACGAAACCACCCCGGTATTCTGCGCCTTCGACGGGGAAGCCATCGCCGCGTTCTGCGTCCTGAGCAACTGGGGCGTGCACGACGGCCTGCGGATCGGCGGACCGGGATGCGTCGGCACGGTGCCGGCATACCGCGGAAAGGGAATCGGGCTGGAGATGGTGCGGCTGGCCACGGAGCGGCAGGCCGCGGATGGATTCGATATCTCCTGGATCCACTTTACCCACCTGGAAAAATGGTACAGCCGCCTGGGCTACCGCACAGTGCTGAAGTGGAACCGCGGCGGCTTCGTTTTCACCGGGGAATAAGCGCTGAAAACGGGGAAACGGCAGGAAGATCCTGCCGTTTCTTTTTTCTGTTTTTGGGGGTTGACAATTATATCGGATGGCGATATAATCCGATTACGATATATCGGAAGCCGTTATAACGGAGAACGATAAAACGGCACTGAAGGGCAGGAAAGAGGGCAGATATGACGGAAAACAGCACGAAAAACGAAAAAAGTGCAAACAACATACTTCAGGAAGTGTAACAAACCGGGTTTCCGGACGTCTATATATATGATGGACTGTTATATACGGGAATAAGACCCGGAGTATATATGCGAGGGGAGAGAAGGAGAAAAATGGCAATCGAGGTAAACGGGATCAGCAAAACCTACACCGGAAAGAAAGCCGTGGACAACGTTTCCTTCACCGCGGAGGCGGGGAAGGCGCTGGGGCTCCTGGGAAGGAACGGAGCCGGCAAAACCACGACCATCCGCATCCTGATGAACGTGATCCATCCGGAATGCGGCAGCGTAACGCTGGACGGGAAGCCGATCAACTACGACAAGGTGCGCATCGGCTACCTGCCGGAGGAGCGGGGCCTGTACGCGAAAAAGGAGATCTTCAGCCAGCTGGTATACTTCGCCCGGCTCAAGGGCATGGAGCGGGCGGACGCCGCCCGGTCCGTGGACGGATGGCTGGAGCGCGTGGGCCTGGCGGAATACCGGAACAAGAAGCTGGAAACGCTGTCCAAGGGCAACCAGCAGAAGGTGCAGCTGATTACCGCCCTGGCGCACGACCCGCAGATCATCATCCTGGATGAGCCGTTCTCCGGCCTGGATCCGGTGAACGCCATGATGCTGGAGGAGATCGTGAAGGAGCAGATTGCCCAGGGAAAGATCGTGCTGTTTTCCAGCCACCAGATGAACTACATCGAGGAGTTCTGCGACGATATCGTCATCCTGAACCACGGCAGCCGGGTGCTGTACGGCAACCTGCGGGAAATCCAGCGGTCCTATCCCCGCACGAAGCTGCTGGTCCGGTCCGACCGGGCGGATGAGATCCGGGCGGCTTACGGGGCTGCCTGCCGGGATTACGACCGGGACCTGCTGGAAATCACCCTGGCGGACGCGGGGGAAAAGCAGCAGGCCATGGCAAAACTGGTGGAGCAGTTCAGCCCGGATGAGATCCGGGTGTTCGAGCCTTCCCTGAACGATATCTTCATTGAATATACACAGGAGGAGGAGACAAAATGAGCAGGTTCCGTACGGTATTCGGGTTTGAGCTCAGCAGCTACCTGAAGAATAAAGTGATTATCGGGGTAACCATTTTCCTGGTGCTGGCCAGCGCCATCATGCTCTCCTTCCCGCGGTTCACGCAGGGCGGGGGAAGCGGAACAGAACCAGACGCTTCGGCGGACCGTCCCGTGATGCTCATCATCGCGGACGGGGAGGAAAACACCGCCCGCATGCGTGAGGTGTTCGCCGAAGCGTTCCCTGGTTACGACGTCCGGGAGGCGGGTATTACGGCGGAAGAGGCGCAGGAGCAGATCCGCTCCGGCGAGGCCGGATGCGCGTTCGTTTTTACCGCGCCGGATGCCTGCACCTATTATGTGGACAACCTGGGCATGAACGACGTTGCGCCGCGTACCGCGGCCGCCGCGCTGCAGGCGGAGCGCCGCCGCAGCGGGATGATCGAGAACGGCGTGGCGCCCGAAAAGGCGGATGAGATCCTTGCCGGAACGGTCTCCGTGGAGACGGTGAAGCTGGGCAAGGACCAGTCGTTCACCTTCTTCTACACGTATATCATGATCTTCTCCCTGTACATGGTGATCCTGATGTACGGGCAGATGATCGCCACCAACGTGGCGAACGAGAAGAGCTCCCGGACGATGGAGCTGCTGGTGACCAGCGTGAACACCAATGCGATGATCTTCGGCAAGGTGCTGGCCTCCTGCCTGGTGGGCTTCCTCCAGCTGGGAGTGATCTTCGGGTCGTCCATCCTGTTCTTCAACCTGAACAAGGAATTCTGGACAGGCAACGCGATCATCAGCTCCATCTTCAACCCGCCGCCGGCCCTCCTGCTGCACCTGCTGCTGTTCTTCTTCCTGGGCTTCCTGGTATACGCGTTCCTCTACGGCGCGGTGGGGTCCACGGTTTCCCGCCTGGAGGACGCGAACACCGCGGTGATGCCTGTGACAATGCTGTTTATGATCAGC
>JAEEGH010013019.1_pt1 | contig 18550 bp, 16 predicted proteins | sample 9134181 | NCBI WGS metagenome assembly JAEEGH01 (sample SAMN16246544, study PRJNA631951) | gut metagenome | biome: gut microbiome; feature: rumen; material: DP-attached | host: Bos | place: Iran: Karaj | collected 2018-10 | reverse complement strand
CTCGGTGTCCAACATATAGCCTGTAAAATAGAGCATATCTGCTTCTTTCAGCACATCTTCATCGATATCCTCTGGTGAGAAATTTTTGCAGATACCTAGGTTTGTGTTCATAGATCGCTCGTAATCAGGGGTGATCAGTACAATACTGGAGCCAGTGTCACCATCTTCTCGCACAATAGCAGATGTCAGATTTTTCCGTTCTGAAAGTCTGTCTATATAAATCTGGCCGAAGTTATCGTTTCCAGCCCGGCCGCAGAGCACTACTTTAGGACCCAGTTCAGAGAGGGTAATCATAGTATTTGCCGCAGATCCACCGCAATAGTACTTGGTCTTATATCCTGCTAGATACTGGAGTATTTTCTCCCCTTCTTTGTGGTCGATAATCTTCATTGTCCCCTTATGTATTCCAAGGGCAACTAAGTCTCTGTCTTCTACGCTTATAAGAATGTCTGTAAGGATGTTTCCCATGCTGAAAAAGTCGTATTTCATAATTCACAGTTTATATTGAAAAGGGGGTAAAAGGCAAGAAGCGATTTTTGGAACTCAAGAAAAAGATGATACATTGTTTCAAATAGGTTTTAAGTTCATGCACCATTGTAATAAATAGATTAAACATCTGATATATAACATTAAGGTTGATGGACTAAGCTATTTCCCGTTTATAGAGAATATAAGTTGAAAAACGTATATTATATGATATATTTAAACAATAAAATAATGAGGAACAAGAATGATAAATTATTTAGAAAATTTGTTATATGAAAAAACAAAAGGAAAAAAAGAAGAAATTCTTTTTACCCAATGGCAACTTGCTAAAAAAAGTATTCCAGAAATATTAGCGACGATTTCAAATATATTTCCGAACTATACCCTTCATGACAAGAGCCATTCTGAGGCAATATTGACAAATATAGGACGAATTTTAGAGAAAAACATTTTTATTGAGTTACCTGCAATTGACATTTGGCTGTTGCTATGTAGTGCTTTCTTTCATGATATTGGTATGGTTGTTTTTGCTTCTGAGCTAAACAATATGCTTATAGCGGATGAGTTTTTATCTTTTTTTCGAGATATTCAACTAAATAAAGAACATCCTCTTTTTATGCAGACACAATATTTCACAGTTAAAGATAATAAGATTTGTTTTAAAGATAATGAAGTTACTCTAGATGTAATTGAATCAATAAAATATATAATCGCAGAATATATACGACAAAAACATGGTAAACGTTCTAAAGAAACATTAGAAAATTATTCGATAATCCACTTGCCAAACAATCCTATACCGCAACGATTGATAAAAACGCTTGGTAATATTTGTGAATGTCATACAGAACCTTTTGAAAAGATTTTGCAACTTCCTTTTACTGAAGCGGGTTTAGACTATGATAGTTGTCATCCAAGATATATTTGTTGCTTGTTGCGTTTAGGAGATTTATTGGATTTAGACAATAATAGAGTTTCTGAAATCGTTTTGAAAACTGTCAAAAAAATTCCAGAAGAGTCATTTTTTCATTTAAAAAAACATTTATCAATTTCTCACATGCGAATAGATTCAAAGCAAATAGATATTACTGCTAATTGTGAAGATTATAAAACAGCAGATTTAACTTCTATTTGGTTTTCTTGGATAGACAATGAATTTACTAATCAGATGAAAAATTGGAACCAAATAGTTCCTAAATCAAGTTATGGGTTTCTTCCAATGGTAGGAGATTTAAAAGTCAATATAAAAAATTATGATACTATTGACGGTAAATTATATCCAAAATTTGAAATAGATACACAAAAAGCTATTGAATTATTACAAGGTGCTGGATTTTATAATGAACCATGTCAAAGTATACGAGAACTATTACAAAATGCTGTTGATGCAACTCTTTTTAAGATTTATCTTGAAAATAAAGCAAGAGGACTCTCTCTTTCAAGAGAGAAATTCAATCAGGAATGTCAAAAAGATGAATATGCTATAAAAATTAAAATAAAAAAAGGTAGCAAAGATAAAGATAAGATTATTTGGCAAATTTCTATTTCTGATTCCGGAATAGGAATGTCAAAAGAAGATTTAGCATATTTATGTAAAACAGGAAGTTCATCACGAAACAAAGAAAAACAAAAGATTCTATCTGAAATGCCAGAATGGATGAAACCGTCAGGCACTTTTGGAATTGGTTTTCAAAGTGTATTTTTATTAACAGATGAGGTGCATATAACTACAAGAAAATATAATAGAGAAAATATATATAATATTGATTTATTTAGTCCAACAGGACTAGACAAAGGTGCAGTTCTAATACAAACAGAAAAAAGAGATTTTCTTTTATCAGGAACATCGCTATCATTTGATTTCAAAACAAAAAAGATTCCTAAATCTTTTAGAGTTTCAATGGATCAGCGAATTACAAATGATATCATTCAAAATTATGATTTTGTAGAATCTGAAACTTTTGATTTTGAAATAGGTGAAATACTGGATGAAATCGTTCAGTTTTCAAAAGCCTCATTCATAAGAATAATTTTAAACATGGATGGGCTGGAAAGAATTTTAAACACTCAACCCAGTATAAATTTTTCTTATTATTCTGAAAAAACAAAGCTTGCCCTTTCTATTCCAGCGACAAGAGAAGCCCGCTGTGATATTTTCTATCGGAATCAATATGTTAGTAAAACACCGCTTAGATTTAATTTTTTACATATTATTGTTAATATTTTAGCAGGGGATGCAAGAGAGGTATTAACTCTCAATCGAAATGAACTAAATGGCAAATATAGTAAAAAATTAGAAAATAATATAATTTCTTCTGTTTGCGAATATATACAGGAGAATTTTGATTCTTTTGATTCCCAAATGCAAATATATGCAAGTATGTTTCTAAATTATTATGGCGAAATAATAGGTCTAAATTTAAACAAGGTAGATCAGAAAATCGTTAAAGCTTGGGAAAAATATTTAATTACAATTAACGAAGATTCAGAAAAACAAGAAGTTACTCTGAAGAACTTGCTGCAAAATAATAATTTAATAAAAATAAAATACACTAATCATTCAGCGCTTAATAATTCATATAAACAGGAACCTGGTTTTTTATCTATTAAATTTTCTTCTTCAAGAGATGATGAATATAACTTCTTTTATTGTAAAGCACCTTGTTTTTTCCCTTATATATCATATGTCGGAGATAATGAGGACGAATTCATTTTGTCTAAACAAAAAGAACTCCCTTTAATTGTTGATAACGCATGGGAAATGTTTTTATATAGGTACTTTGCAAATAATTATGTTTCAAGAGGTATAATTCCTTGTGTTGATAAGTATAATAATCTTGCCCTGAAAGATGATTATAATCCACCTTATAGTTACCCCCTGGGGATTCCTTCAACTTTTACTTATTCAAAAATGATATGTCCTTATATTATAGAACAAAAAGACAACCATCGAGAAATAAAATCAGCAATTTCACAGAAACTCATTGATACAACTTTTGAACATAGAAAGAATGATTCTATAACAATAGAAGAAATACAAAAAACATATGAAAAATTTGTTAATGAATTAGAATGTGTTATCTCAAATATTAATATTAAACTTAAAGAAAAAAGATTCCCCTTTTGGTTTTGATTCTAAGGAAAGATATAAATGCAAATAGATGATTTTATTTTAATTATTCAGAACTTAATTTCATATACTGGAAAAGTTACATATAAACACCCTGATTATCGTAAATTTCATGATGGAATTACTGCTTTTGTTATGGAAAACAAGTTAGAACAAACAGAAGAATGGAAAAAAATTAAAACTTATTTGCTTATTAAATCCACCCAGCATCTGACAAATCAAGAAGCGAATATAATTTTAGAAAATCTTGAAGAAATAAAAAGGATAGTCCTTAGAACTAGAGTTGACGAATCACAAGACAGAATGATTTTTAATAGTATTATTCATCCATTGATTAAACATGTTAGCCGGGACAAGTATTTTTCTGGCTTTTATGCAGATTCCGTTGAATGTGCTTTTAAGGAGATAAATAGTCGATTAAAAAAGATATACCGAAAACATAAAAAAGAAGAACTTGATGGGGCAGATTTAATGCATACCATTTTTAATTATAGAAATGAAAACCAGCGTCTTTTAACCTTTGAATCATTAGATACAGAAACGGGGCGAAGTGTACAAGAAGGATATATGCATATTTTTGCAGGGGCTATGCAAGCAATTCGTAATCCTAAAGCTCATGATAATGTGATATTATCAAAAGAAGATGCAATGGATAGATTGATTTTTGCAAGTTTATTGATGAAAAAAATTGACGAAGCATTATTGTTTTCAAAAATGGAAGAATAACAAAGATAATCGTAATAATAAGTAAGATGGATTTATTAATAGTATACAAAAAGAGAAATGAGACTTTAAAAAGCATTGGAGGCGCTAGAAACAAATGCCTAGAAATATAACACAATATGATTTACTCATTTCATGTCCCGATGACGTGGTTGAAGAAGTTGATATTATTAAAAATGTTGTAGCAAATTTTAATCAACAGTTTTCAAATTCACTTGGAATTACTATCCGCCCTCGTCATTGGGGTACAAGTGCCTATCCTCAGTCTGGAGATAAACCGCAAAATTTATTAAATGAACAATTTGTAAAGGATTGTGATGCAGCAGTTGCCATATTTTGGACAAAATTCGGAACACCAACTGATGAATTTAAATCTGGGTCAGAAGAAGAAATAGAAATAATGATAAAAGCTGGAAAACAAGTTTTTCTTTATTTTTGTGAAATACCCGTGAAACCTGGTTATGATGAGAAACAGTATAAACTTGTGCAAGCATTTAAAAAGAAATATTCTAATAAAGGGCTTTATTATTCTTATGATTCACTAGACTTGTTTAAAGAACAATTTAATGCTCATTTAACTCAATATTTTTTAACGAAAAAACAACTTGATACCATTGACCTTGAAACAAAACCAAAATTGTCTTTGAAATCTATCTCAGAAGATGGTGAAATTCAGGATTCAGTAATAGTACAAAAATATATTGTCCCTAACCCAATGCCTGCTGACAAAAGAATTGAAAGAATTAAAGCAAAATTTGAAAAAATAAACAGTATTCATTTGTGTGATAAAAAAAATATTAGTACAAAATCCGGTATTGCATCCATTCTTTCGACATATTCTATTAATAATGTCATTATTGAAGAATCCACACAAAAGAACATTTTGGGGTTTGCAAAAGTAAAAAATATCTTTTTAAATGCAGATTTCTTTAATTTAGGGGATTTGCAAGAAGATATAGTATCAAAGCTTGCTTCTGGCGTGCATGGTGGGGGTGTTGTCTTAAGGGGTTTAGAAGAAGAAAAACAAAAATATTATGCGATTCATGACCTTGAAAGAGAGATTAATGATTATGCCATATGGGATAGGGTTGAAAATATTTTTTCGAACATGTTCATAATTCAATTAGTTGTTGAGAATGCTGGAAATAATTTTGACGAAGATATTAGTATAGAGATCATATCTCCTATTTCAATGTTTTTAATGCCAGATGAATTGCCCAAATTTAATTATTTAGTGTTTAAAACTTTTACCAAGGATTATAAATTTATAGATCTTTTTTCAATAAAGGAAACAGAAAAATATAGCAATTATGATTCTTCGGTGAAAGAAAGAAAAATTATTGCTACCCCTCTTAAACCAAGTTTTATGGAAAGGGGGAATTGGTTTGAAAATAGATATCAGGCTGAATTAAATGAAGCATTCTGTTATACTATATTTGAAAAAGAAGATAAGTGCATTGTAAGACTACATATGGATTATATTAAACAGCATACAGTTGTTGCTTTCCCGACACCACTATTTATAGATACAACACAATTATCTGAAAAGATAACATATCGAATTGTGTCAAAGAATAATCCAGATATAGTAGAAGGTGAACTTTTTATTAGGGTCTATAATAGCAATATATAACACGTAGGCCGCATATGTAGGAATAAATATATTATTTGTGTTATTATAACAAACAAGTTATTATAATACTATGGCAATAGAAATATATAAAAAAGAAAACGTTTTAGTTCTACGCTATGAGTTGTTTAATCCAGAAGAAAATAATTCCAAGTGGGTTGTAGATAAGCTGGAAGAATATGGTTATTGTATAATAGCTCATATTTTTAAATTTAGACTCGAAAATTTAATTGAATATGATTCAAAAGATTATTTCTATGTTTTGTTTAAGATTGCAGATTTAATAAAAATTGGCAAAAAAAAATATTATCAAATTAAACACCAAGTTCTTGATGTTAACTTTGATTTATTTTTTGAAGAATCATGTGATATTTCAGTTAATTATTTCTTTACAGAAAGAAAATTATCAATTTTCAAAATAATTGAAGAGATTGGAATTAGTGAAAAACTTGTTATTGGTGGTTCTGATGAGAATTCTATCAGTGAAGAAGAATATATAAAAATATTAAAATCTTTACCCAATAAATATGAACTAGAGTTATATGACAAATCTAGAGTATTTACAACCTTAAAAAATCTTCTTCCTGTAAAAAATGATAAAGAATATCCATTTAATAGATATTTGGAAAAGAAACTTTTGTCAGGGGAAAGCCACAAAGATGTTGAATTAAAAGAAATAGATATAGAAAGGTATGAATATCTATTAAAGAATCTAAAATATATGTTAGATAATGAAAAAGGTTATTCGGAAGCTGCTTGGCAGAGAGAAATATTAAAAATAATAAAAATTATATTTCCGAAATATGTTATTGCCATACGAGAGACAAAGATATTAAAGGGAATTGCTAAAAAAGACAAACATATTGATATTTTACTTGGAGATGTCAATGGCCATGTAGACATAATTGAAATCAAAAAGCCATGTGGTATAGAACTGCTACGAAAGAATCCATATAGAGATAATTACATCCCCACTTTAGCGCTTCAAGGGGCTATTATGCAAGCCGAAAAATATATATTTTATTTAATGAAGAATGGTAAAGCAGCTGAAGAATCATTAGATAAACAAACTGAAAAAGAGCGCACAGAAGATTATCATTTTAATATAATCAATCCTAAATCTATAATAATTATGGGGAAAACTTCTGGATTTAATAAAGTACAAAAAGATGATTTTGAAGTTATAAAGCGCAAATATACAAATGTTTTAGATATAATAAGTTATGAGGATTTAATTCATAGATTGGAAATGGTTATTGAAATGTTAAAAATTAATATCAGATAGAAAAATTTTTTAGAGGGACTCTTTATCTATTATTGGTATTTCAATTATTATTGTAATATTTTAATGAAATAAGAAGGTTAATGATTTTAAAAATTATTAGTAAAAAAATTATTCTATGCATTCTTCCATCCTAAATCCAATGGGTTGTTTAGGTTCATCAGTATTAACCCTAGGTAAAACTTTCAATAGTACATTAATTTGACTTGTGTGTTGTATAATTCTAACGGAGCTATTGGAAGAAATATCTATTCCATCAAAAATAATTAAAGAAGGATTAAAATAATTAATTTTTTTAATATTCATTGTAATATTTTCACTAAAGTTACATAGTTCTAGACCAACTTCGCTCTTTTCGTCTAAATCAAAATTAAAACAATTAATCATATCAATTAATTGTTTGCAATAATTTTCTGCCAAATAAGGGTTAGAAGGATTGATTGCTGTTGGTCTAGGCGGCATTATAGGGCGTATAGAATCATTTTTAACTTCCATAAAACTCCTTGTTTTTAATCATTAACAAAGACAAGAACTTATGATTTGTGATACATTACAGGGCTAAAATTACTATGTTCTGTTTTTATTGGTCTTTCAACTAATGGTTCACGTTTTTTTGTTATTCCTGCATCAACAAGTTTATCAAACCAAATTGATGCCTCAATATAAGATTTTAATTGGTCTTTAATACAAAAAGGAGGTTCAGACAGCTTTATCTTTTCAAGTTCATCATATAAAGAACTCATACAAATCTCCTTGTCTGAGCAAAAGTAGATAGATTATATTTTCTAACATAATCTTCCATTAACTCATGGTATTTTTTCATAGCTTGATAAATTTCTGGCTGATCTTCACAGGCATCTATTTTAAGTTTAAGATCTCGTAACTCTTCTCGATTAATGGGTCTTCCATGAGATTTCCAAATATTATTATTACTTAAAGAGGTAGCTATTTCATTGGCTCTTTTAATTTTCTCTTCAAGTGTAACAGTTTTCCCGTCTTTATGTGTAATCCAGCTCGCAAATTTATACTTTGGCAGCCATTTTTCCAGGAGGTCTATTGTCAAATCTCTTTCTTGCTCATAGTGTCTAAGTTCGGCAAGGTCAAAATCTTTAAGAATTAAAAACTCAGCTTGGCTCAAAGTCCCTTTGTTTGATTTGTCAATTAATTCTTTAATCTTATCCAAATAGCCTAAAGCTGCTACCCATTTATTATCTTTTGTTTGAACTTGGGGATCAATTGGACCTAAGACACTGTTATAATCCATAAAAATTCTATCGCCGCTACAACAGAAGATTGTTCCTGCGCTATATGCATAATCTGGTACATAAAAATCTACTTTTTGATAAAAGTGTCTTATGGTATTAACAATTCTTATTACGGGTTCAAGCGCCCCACCATTTGTTGTTAGAAGAATAACAAGTCTTTCATGAGGTTTGTCTAGAGAAAGATCTTCTATTAGACCTTTTATAGGTTTATCAATTCCAACTCCAAATTCTCCTCTATATACAAGAACATCGGCATCCACAAGTTTCTCAAAGGCAGAAAAAGCCTTTTTAATTTCTTCTTTGTTTACGATGTCTAATGGATTTTCGAACATATTACTCCTAGTAACAATGTACCTTTTGCTTGAGCAACTGTCAAGTTGGCATAAAAACAAGACCATTATAGTATTAATTAATATATTATAAAAATTATTTTTCCTTGTTTTCTCCCCAATATCCTGTTATAATTTTTCCAGGAGGAAGAGAATATGATTCTTAAGCGATTTTTATTTAATGTAAAAGAAGATATAAATATTATTGAATTTAAAAATGTTCAGATAATTAAAAAAGAAGCTTTTTATCAAGATAATACGGTTGATTATTTAAAATTTGATGATAAATTACAAATTGTTGAAGAATCGGCTAGTGAAGAATGTAAAAATCTTCAAATAATAGAGATAGGTGAAAATGAATTCATAAATAGTAATGAAGTATCGAGATCATCTGAAGATGAAATAGATAAAAAGGTATTTATTGGAAAAGAGGAAGAGATCCAATGTACTGACGAACTTGTTTTCCAAGCCAAAGCATTCTATAATTGTTCAAAACTACACACCGTTATTCTCCCAAACGCCAAAAACATTACCATCGAGAAAGATGCGTTTACTGGGTGTACTTCGCTTAGAACTGTAGTTTTTGGATCTGGTAAAGCCGAAATCCATGATCAAAGCTTTATTGGGTGCAATAATGTAAGTTTTGTTTGTCCAGAAGAATCTGACGACGTAGAACAATTTGCTAGAGAACACGGGATTAAAATCATAAATGTCTGAATCAACATTTGAAAAAGCAAAACGCATAAAAGGCTATGGTTTCCCTGAATATTTAGAAAGCCATTATAAAGATCAACTAACAAGAAATTCGGACTATGAACTTGAAGATGATAGAAAACAGGAAGCAGAGAGAATTGGGGTTAGGGCCGATAATGTTCCTGTCAAACCAGTAGTTATACAATCTTTGCAAGAATATATAAATGTTATTGTCAGCCTAAAATCTTCTTTTGCAGAACCACTTTTTTATCGAGGCCAGACCGATGCAAACAAATTGCTCATTCCATACGTTTTACGAGATAACCCCAGCAGAGAAAACCTGCTTATAGAAGAATTTCAAAGACGGTTTAGTGTTGAAATAGGGCAATGTAAGACGGCAATGGATAAACTGGTATTAATGCAGCATTACGGATTGCAGACCCGGTGTTTTGATTTGTCGGAGAATCCGCTTGTAGCCCTGTATTTCGCCAGCCAGGACATGAAAAAATTCCATGACAGAAATTCTGATGCCAACAAATACAAATGGGGAGAAGTTATCATTTTTAAGGAATGCGGGGGAGAAAAGGACATGAAAAATCCAGATAGTTCAACCACCAGTATTATAGCCAACACGGCGTTCCTTGACGAACATTTTTCCCTGCTAAAATTAGGAATGTTATATAAAAACGATTATCACTTTTCTTTTGATGAAAAGTATATCCGATTCCGAGATATCATTTGGAGATCGGTAATTGTACGAACACCTCAGATTAACCCAAGGATAAAGAATCAAGCAGGAGCTTTTGTCTTAGTTAATTCTAATGAATTTGATGATAGTAATTGGACACATCATATATCATTATCTAAGCTTACAAATCTTATTCTCAAAGATGAATCTGCTGATGAGTGGTGGATCAGCATAAACGAACTTAGAAAGGGAATAAAAGGATTATCTGAATTAAAAGATGTAGAAGTGGGGGATTTCTTGTTCAAAAAAGTCAAGCCCTATGATGAAAACAATAATATTGAAGTTATGAAAACCAATCCATTTGATATGAATCGGCTGCTCTATCAGGATGACTCTGGTCAACAGGTTGTTATATTAGTGCCACCGACAGCAAAACAGCAAATTTTAAAGCAACTTGAAAAACTTGGGATTACAGAAGCTTTTGTTTATCCAGAAATGGATTCTGTGGCAAATGAGTTAAATTGGAGGATATAATGAGTTTACATTCAAACAGCCTATTTCATTTTACAAATAAAGACGGTTTATTATACATATTAAAAAACAACTTTGTTCCTTGTTATTGCAAAGAGAGACTATCAATAGGAAAAAAGTTTTATGATTATAGAGTTCCTATAGTATCTTTTTGTGATATCCCTTTGTCTCAGACGAAGAGTCATATTGAAGAATATGGAAAATATGCTATCGGATTAAATAGGGAGTGGGTAGAGGAAAAGGGATTAAATCCTGTTTTTTATTATAAGGACGGATCCTTTTTCTTTAAAAAATATTTTGAATTAATAAATTCTTTATCCGATCGAACGGCAGGTGGAAAAACTTCTCATGAAGAAGAATTAAGTAATTATTATTTTGCTTTTTTTAAACCATATAAGGGGGTCGATATAAGACCAGAAAAAGGTAAAAAGAAAGAAAATGCAGAAAATACCGAAGAAAAAACAAAGGTCTTTTATGATGAAAGAGAATGGAGATATGTTCCAGAAGGGCTTGATGAAGATAATTATATTGTTTTAGAAGAAGATTATAATGATAAATTACAAGAACAGATAAATAAATTTAAATTAACCTTTAAACCTGATGATATTTCATTTATAATAATTGAAAAAGAGAAAGAACGACAAGAATTTATTCATAATATTTGGGAAATAAAAGAAAAGTATTCGCCTGAAACGAAAAAGATTTTAATGTCAAAAATAATATCATCAGAACAAATATTAAATGACATGTAATATAATATATTATTATATAAACATATTGCATAGAAACAAGCTCACGGCTCCACCATTTCCCGATTGTCTGGATTAAATATATCATCATGGGCGCTTAAGAAGTCACCGTCGCTGGTGTCAAAGGCTATTTATATTTCTCTGCCACTTAATATTGTAGAAAAGCCAATAAAATGTTCTAATATATTAAAATTATATTTATTAAACAAATATGTCTTTTAGTAAGTTCGGTTATATCATTTCATATATTTTTTTTCTCATTCTGCCACTTCTTTTTGTAAGTTGTAGTGATGGTGGTAATGAAGAGGATTCTTATATGATTACTGTGGAAAAAGTTTATGGTGATGGCACAAAATACTGTGCCTTCACATCGCTAATAAAGCGGGGCGGGTTTTATTATTTAGCATTTCGCGAAGCCGATTCCCATGTGGGCGAAGGCGATTATGGACAAATAAAAACATTATATTCCAGAGATGCAAAAAAATGGAATCACTACCAGACAATAAAGGCATATAACATAGATTTGCGAGATCCAAATTTATCAGTCACCCCAGAAGGGCACCTGTTGCTTTTATGCGGGGCAAGAATGAAGAAGCAACCCGAAGGATATTTCTATACAAAATCATATTATGCGATTGAAAATGGAGGCGTTTTTTCAGAAGTTCAACCTTGTAATATACCCCCAGAGATAGATGATCCTTATTGCTGCTGGCTATGGAAATTAACATGGAATAGAGGCATAGGATATGGGGCTGCATATCGAAATGATGGAATCACAAATAAATTAACCCTTCTATCTACTGTTGATGGTATCAATTATACTGTAGTGACAGATATTAATGCAAACCAGATCGTAAATGAAACGAGAATTCAATTTTTGCAAAACAATGAGATGGTTGCCCTAATTAGGAGTGAAAACGAAGGCTATATAGGCATTAGTTTTCCTCCGTATACAGAATGGAACTTAAAAAAAACAAACATATATTTAGCAGGACAAGATTTTATTATATCAGACAATCATTTAATTTGCGCAACGCGACTGGCTACAAATAATGGAGAGAGAACTGTGTTATGGTTTGGCGATTTGGAAGGGAATTTTCAATGGAGCTATGTTCTGCCATCATCTGGTGTTAGAGGGGATACGGCATATACTGGTATTATTGATGAAAAATATAGGCTATTGTTGTCTTATTATTCTATGCATCAAACAAATAAGCCAGCTATCTATTTAGCAATAATTCCTAAAGCAACTCTTCCGTATAAATAATGTTTCGACTAAATGTCGCTCGATTAATAGCATCGTTTTCAATAAACCGATCTTTTTATTTGTCAGCCTTTTTGGCATTAAAAGAGTGCTTTTTTAAAAAATCCATTGTTATTGCAAACATTTGTGCTGTTAATAATGTTGTAATTGTAGCATATATCCAAGATAAAAAAGAGTTGTTGTACACGCCAAAAAAGGCAAGAATAAGCCGGTGAACTATATATAATTCATATGATAGCGCCCCCATCCATAATAGAGCCTTTGAACGACTCAAACATTTTGTAATGAATCCTTTTTCTCTTGCAAAAAGCCATGTAAGGGCGCAAGAAATAGGAAAAAAGAATGCTGTATAAACATAAATTGAAGAAATATTTGTAATAAATACTATTTGAATAATCAACAATATAATAGCTGAATATTCGAAGGAGCTATACATAAAATAGGAATTATTATCATGATTATTTGACTGACAAAATGATTGAAATAATAATCCTAAAAGGCAGCCAGCAATAAAGTCAAAAGATCTTGCTATTGGAAAAATATAGACAAAATAATAACCGCGGCCATAAGGTTCTGGCTCGCTTTTCCACCAATATGCCCATGCTAACATTATTGTGTATAGAAGAACGATTAGGAAGATAAGAGTTTTTCTGCAAGTTTTTATTCTCCCTAAAAAACAACGAACAAAGGGTGAAACAAAGTAACAAAACATAATACTTGAAAGAAACCATGTTGGCCAATTGTATGATAAAGCGGTTTCTGCGCTTAAGAAATAACTTTGAACTAAAAATAAACATGCTAAGAAATTTTTAATTGAGGAATAATTAAAAGGTAAAGAGAAGAGTAAAAAAATAAAATAAAGGGGATAAAATTTTTTTATTTGAACCCAAATATTATGGATTGATAGACAAAATAAATATTTAATTGAGCTATCAGTATTAATCTCTTTATATGAAGAGAAAAAACCAGATAAAATAAAGAATGAACAAACGCCAAAACTTCCCAAAAGGCCAGAAACGGGGAAAAATGCGCCAGAATGAGAGATGAAAACAATTATGAATAATATTGCTCTAAGAACTTGTAATCCATTAAACCACATCATAATTTTATCTCCTTCCCTCATTTTTAAACCTATAATAACCTTTTGTACAGTTGTTACTTATTATATTAGTAATGTTGTTCAATATACAATCATTTTAATAGAAAAATTATTGTATAATACCCTTAAATAGGAGCATTGTGCAAGAGAAATATTAATTTAATAATAAAATATTATTATATAATAAAAAATATAAAAATTAGTGACAAAAAATATAAATAATGTTATAATGTTCAAAAGTTGAACGAAAAATCTGCCAGGAGAGGGGATAGCAGGTTTCGGCGGCATCTTTGAACACGGGCGGTCTATTTTTAGTTTTCCATTTCTATGGGCGAGGTATGCCCACGCATGTACTCTTCGGATAAAGAAGCGATTATTCTAGAATACATCTATTATAACGACTCACTAAAGCATCGGGAGCTGGCTGATAAGGCTGGTATTTCCCTGGGCATGGTCAACGCTATTTTAAAGCGGCTGATCGAAAAGGGTTGGCTTATGACCAAACGGCTTAATAGCCGTAATATTAGCTATGTAGTATCGCCTGACGGTATTGAAGAGATATTCAAGCGAAGTTACTGCTATTTTAAGCGTACTATTGATGATATAAAGTTTTATCGAGATAAAATAGAACAACTGGTGGAAGGTGCCGTTAATGCAGGATATAAAGAAGTTGTTCTTATAGGTAAAAGCGATTTGGATTTCTTGGTAGAGTATGCCTGTGGAAAAGCAGGAGCGCCACTTAAAAGAGTTGAAGCAGACATCGGCCGTTTTGCCGTATTTAGCGAACAAAATGAGATAAATAGTAAAAATGCCGAAAAACAATGGTTGCGGACCATTATTTTGAAGGAGAAGAACACTAGATGAAAACATTAATTCTTGCGGGTGGATTAGGTTCCCGATTGGGTGAAGAAACCCAAAGAATTCCCAAGCCTATGGTTGAAATAGGTAATTATCCAATTCTTTGGCACATAATGAAAATCTATAGCCACTATGGCTTTAACGATTTCATTATTCTGACTGGGTACAAAGGTCATGTTATAAAAGACTTCTTCCTGAATTATTACAACCGTTATTCTGACATCACTATTGATATGTCGAACAACGATGTTCAGATTCACAAAATGAGGACAGAGCCTTGGACCGTAACAATGCTTTTTACTGGGCAGACAACAATGACCGGCGGAAGAATCAAAATGGCGCAAAAGTATATCGGCAAAGAACCTTTTATGCTTACGTATGGTGATGGTGTAGCAGATATAAACATTAATAAACTTATTGAATGCCATGAAAAGTCTAATAAACTTGTTACTTTGACGGCAGTTCAGCCATCTGGTCGGTTTGGGGCTTTGGATATCCTTGCTAATAATACCATAAGAAGCTTTAAAGAAAAACCTACTGGCGATGGCAATTGGATAAATGGTGGATTCTTCGTGTGTGAAAATCAGGCATTTGACTATATTAAAGCAGATGATTCATCAATTATTTGGGAACGGGATCCACTTCAAGCACTGGCAAAAGATGGGCAGCTTAACGCCTATAAACATCGTGGATTTTGGCATCCTATGGATATGCTAAAAGATAAACAGGAATTGACAGAACTTTGGGTGACACATAGAGCACCATGGATGGTATGGGGTTAATAATAGATAGGCAAAACAAGGAGTTGCTTTATGGGTAATAAAAAATGTTTTATTTGTGGAAAAGCAATGTCTTTAAAACACAAATCAAATTATGAAGAAACTCTAATTAATGATTTTGCTTTTTCATCGCGAAAAATACCTGAATATATGCACTTTGATTTATATGAATGTAAGTTCTGCAAGGTTTTATCATCAGAGAAAAAATATGAAGTTGAAGAATTAAACAAAAAATATAAGGAAGCAGATTTTGATAGTGCCACAGAGGCGCAATATGCAAGTAAAACATATATAAAATATTTGATTCAAAAACTTCCAAATTTTGTTCCTAAAAAAATACTTGATATAGGAACAGGAGAAGGGTCTTTCTTGAAAGAGGCAGTCCAGGTTTGGGAAAATGTACATGTGGCTGGGTGTGAACCGTCGGAGGCACCAGTAAACGCAGCAGATTTCGAAATAAGAGAAAAAATAATAAATGAACCATTTTCCCCCGACATGTTTGAAAAAAATGAGTTTGATATTGTTTCTTGCTTTCAGACAATAGAACACATACCAGATTCTGTAAATTTACTTTTGGGCATAAGATCAATTCTTAAAAACGACGGGTATGCTTATTTTGTATGCCATGATTATTGTTCTTTAGTAAATAGAATTATGGGTCTTAAATCTCCTATTTATGATATAGAGCATTTACAAATATATTCTAAGAAAAGTATTCGACGATTATTTGAACAGATGGGTTTTAGGGATATTAACCTATTCACAATTAAAAATAATTATCCGTTAAGTTATTGGGTTAGATTGTTTCCTGGGGTTCCAACAAAAATAAAAAAATATGTTGAAAACTTAAAACTTGCCAAAAGGCTGATGATCGGAATAAATGTTGGAAATATAGGTATCATAGCAAAAAAATAAAAAGAGGAGAATAATACGGATGAAATGCAGAGTTTGCGATAGCGAAACAATAGTAATTGATGTGCTTGAGGGCAAAGAAAAGAATGTTACTACGCTTTATAAGAGTCCATACACGGCAAAAAAAATGAATATTGAATTACATAGATGCCCGAATTGTTCGCACATGCAAATTGAATGGTTAAATCCTGAAAATTATTATGAGGATTATTCTTTGATTTCAGATATAACAGATGAAAGCGGTTATGGAATGTACACAGATTCGCTTTTGAAATACTATCACAAAAAATTTGAACAATTATCATCATATGCTGTTTCACATAACAGTATTTTTGATATTGGGTGTGGAGCCGGTGTATTAATGAATCTTGAGGCTGAATTTTTCAGCAACACACTGGGGATTGAACCATCAAAAGTTCAATACGAGATTGCTAAAAAGCAAGGTAAAAATGTTATAAACGATTATTTTTCAAGAAAATTGGCATTAAAACCAGGCTTTTCAGCTTTTACAACTACTGCCGTATTTGAACATATTGAAACCATAGTTGATTCATTGGAATATGCTTTTGATTTGCTTGAAAATGGAGGCGTAGGGCTAGTTGAGGTGCCTAATGGCCAGAAAATGTATTTTGAGCAAAGTTATTATGATGTTTATTCAGACCATGTAAACTATTTTACGCCACAAAGTTTATGTACTTTGGCTGGCAGGGTTGGATTTGAAGTTATTAGTTCTGGTGAGGAGTTTAATAGAAACCATATTTCAATTTTTGTAAGAAAACCATTTCACTCATATATTAAAATTACTGATGCCATGAATAGAGATAAAAAAGTATTAAGCAGATTAATAAAAAATGAAAAAATAGGCATATGGGGAATTGGCGGTAAATCTAGAAGTTTTATCCAGTTGCTGGAAAACAAAGAGAATATCATCCACATTTGGGATGTAAATGCCCTTACTTGGGGGAAATATTTAGATAGCACTAAAGTTGCGATAAATCAGCCGAATGGAAAAGAAGTAAATGATTGTGGCTGTATTTTGATATTTGCCGCGGCATATACAGAAGAAATAATTAATAATCTAAAAACTTTTGGATATCACGGAAATATAATCCGTTTTGATGGAAGTATAAGAAAAGAATCTGTTTAGAGATTGTATCGGGAGAAAATAATGAACAAAACAATAATGGTTACAGGAAACTTGGGGTATATAGGAAATGTTATGGTTCCTTTTCTTGCGGCTAAGGGATACAACGTTATTGGTTATGACACCGGATATTATGAGGATTGTTATTTAAAACAAGTTGAACAACCTTTAGAAAAACAAATAAGAAAAGATGTTAGAGACTGTTGTATTGAAGATTTTAATGGAGTTGATTTTTTAGTACACCTTGCAGGTTTATCAAATGATCCCTTGGGTGATTTTGATGAATCATTGACCTATGATATCAATTATAAAGCAACAATGAAAATAGCCGAGTGTGCAAAAAAAGCAGGGGTCAAGAGAATGGCATATGCCTCTTCTCAGAGTGTTTATGGTATTTCAGATGTCAGCAAACCAGCAACAGAAGAAAGTGAGAAAAACCCGATAACAGCATATGCAAAAACAAAATGGCAGTGCGAATGCGATCTTAAAGCCTTGTGTTCAGATGATTTTGTTATAACATGTCTTCGTCCTGCTACAGCATATGGGGCAAGTCCAAACTTGCGATGCGATATAGTTTTTAATGCTTTTGTTGGGTATGCTTTTACAAGTAAAATGATTGAAATAAAAAGCGATGGAACCCCCTGGCGACCAATGTCACATATTCTTGATATTAGTTCTGCTTTTGCTGCCGTATTAGAAGCACCAAAGGAACTTGTTAAGAATGAGGTTTTTAATGTTGGTACCACAGATAATAATTATACTGTCCGACAGTTGGCAACTGTAGCACAGGAAATGGTTCCTGGTTGTGGATTAATTTTTACCGGTGAACATACAGACCCTCGAAGTTACCGTGTGTCTGCAGAAAAAATACTTACTATCCTTAAAGACTTTTACAAACCGCAGTGGAATATTAAAAGAGGAGGAGATCAGCTAATAAACTTCTTTAAAGAAATTAATTTTGATAGAGTGACTTTTGACAGTTATAAGT
>JAEEGH010013016.1_pt1 | contig 18554 bp, 15 predicted proteins | sample 9134181 | NCBI WGS metagenome assembly JAEEGH01 (sample SAMN16246544, study PRJNA631951) | gut metagenome | biome: gut microbiome; feature: rumen; material: DP-attached | host: Bos | place: Iran: Karaj | collected 2018-10 | reverse complement strand
AGAAATAAGACCTTAAGCATTGTAAATTCAAGTTTTTTAGATATAACCGGATTATGGAGGAGCAGTACAATTATGAAGAATTATCAGAAGTACCAGAGACAGTATTTCATGCCACCGACATGCACCTACGATTGGGTAAAAAAGGACTATATAGATCATCCTCCAATCTGGTGCAGTGTGGATCTGCGAGATGGCAACCAGGCACTCATCGAGCCTATGAGCCTTGAAGAGAAGCTTGAGTTCTTTACTATGCTCGTAAAGCTTGGTTTTAAAGAGATAGAGATCGGATTCCCGGCTGCATCGGACACTGAGTTTGAATTCGCAAGAACTCTTATCGAGAAGAATATGATCCCTGATGATGTTACTATTCAGGTTCTCACACAGGCAAGAGAACATATCATCAAGAAGACTTTTGAAGCTGTTAAAGGAGCACCAAGAGCCATCATCCATCTCTACAACTCTACTTCTGTTGCCCAGCGCGAACAGGTTTTCCATAAGGACAAAGATGAGATCATGAAGATCGCCGTAGAAGGTGCCAAGCTTCTTGATAAGCTCACAAAAGAAACCGATGGCAACTTTTCTTTTGAATATTCACCCGAATCCTTTCCGGGAACTGAAGTTGACTACGCAGTTGATGTATGTAATGCAGTTCTTGATATATGGAAGCCGACTCCGGATCACAAAGTCATCATCAATATCCCAACTACAGTTGAGATCGCAATGCCTCATGTATTCGCAACTCAGGTGGAGTATATCCACAAGAACCTCAAATACCGTGACAGCGTAACATTATCCCTTCACCCTCACAATGACAGAGGAAGCGGCGTAAGCGATGCAGAGCTTGGAATGCTTGCGGGCGCAGACCGTATCGAAGGAACTCTCTTTGGTAACGGCGAGCGTACAGGTAATGTTGATATAGTAACTCTTGCTGTAAATATGTTCTCACATGGTATCGATCCTGAACTTGACTTCTCCAACATTCAGGAAGTCGGCGAAGCCTACGAAAGGCTTACAGGAATGCATATCCACGAACGTACTCCCTATGCAGGAGCTCTTGTATTCACTGCATTCTCAGGTTCACATCAGGATGCTATCTCCAAGGGCTTCACATGGCACATGGAAGGCAAAGACGACGGATTCTGGACTGTGCCTTATCTTCCTATCGATCCCAAGGATCTTGGAAGAAAGTACGAAGGCGATGTTATCAGGATCAACTCCCAGTCCGGTAAAGGCGGCGTAAGCTTCATATTAAAGACCAGATACGGACTTACTATTCCTAAAGAGATGCAGCCTGATGTCAGCTACACCATGAAGGGCATCTCAGACAGAGAGCATGCAGAGCTTACTCCAGAGCGTATCAGAGATGAATTCGAAGCTAAGTATGTCAGAGGCGCAGGCGTATTCCAGATTCTGGAATGCCACTTCAAACAGGGCGAAGGCATCCTTGCAGAGCTCACAATCCTCCACGGGGGCAAAGAACACGTCATCGAAGCTTCCGGTAATGGTCGTCTTGACGCTGTAAGTAACGGCCTCAAGCAGTATTTTGATATTACTTATGAACTTTCTACCTACGAAGAGCACGCTCTTTCAAAGGGTTCATCTTCCAAGGCTATCGCTTATGTTGGCATAACCAAGGACAACCAGACCTACTGGGGCGTAGGCAATGATGAAGATATCATCCGCTCTTCCATCAACGCTTTGTGCGTAGCTGTAAACCAGCTCGAGCAGATCAAAGAGCTTCTTAGTAACAAGGACGAGCGTATCAACGCCATCATCAACTATATACAGGAGAACTTCCTTACAGTTACACTTGACGATCTCTCCCACAAATTCTATCTCTCAAAGCCATATCTTTCCAAATACATCAAGGAAAAGAGCGGCAAGACATTTGGTGAGAACTTAAAGCAGGTAAGACTTAAGAAAGCTTCTACACTGCTAAAGAACGGAAACATGAAAGTAGAACGAGTCGCAGAAGCATCCGGCTACCAGAACGTCGAACACTTCAACAGACTCTTTAAGAAAAAGTATGGAATGACACCTGTACAGTATCGTACAAGTGCAAGAAACTAAATCAATCATGCCTCGTACTGCCACTGGCTGTATGAGGCATGATAAGCGTTATATTCTAGTATTTATCTAACCAATATCTTTAAAAGTTCCTCACAGCCAGCATAGGTCTCGTCATAGCAGGTCTGGAAATCTCTGGTATACCATGGGTCTGCTATCTCACCACTATCACCTATATAGCTCTTTAGAAGGTGAACCTTATGTCCTATATCAGGGCCGCATATTCTGGCTATCTCTCTTACATTCTCATTATCAAATGCAATGATATAGTCCCAATTCCAGTATTCATCATGTTTGAGTCTTCTGGCTCTCTTCTTGCTGCAATTAATGCCATGCTCTTCTAATAGCTTTTTAACAGGCGGATAGACATGATTGCCTATCTCCTCTGTGCTTGTAGCAGCTGACTCTATAAGAAGATCAGCTTCAGTCCAGCCCTTTCTGGCTGCTATATCTCTTAATAAATATTCCCCCATTGGAGATCTACAGATGTTGCCGTGGCAGACAAATAGTATTTTTATCATAGATTTTGGCTCCTTATAATTCTGAGTTATTCCCTGTAATGCGCACCGTTACGGGATATAAATAGTGTTCATATATCACGGTGACAGAACTATCATATCACAGTTTGTGTAATAAATAGGAATATCTAGGAAAATCATGGACATGAAAAGTAGTCAAAAAGTAGTCCGGCGGGATTTTGATTCTGAGATATTCGTAGAAATGAAAAAGAGGCCGTGATGGCCTCTTTAAAAAAGAAGAAGTCTGAAAGGAACATACCTTCCAGACTTTGATGACTGAATAGCCTCTATTAAAAGCTTAACTTCCGCAAGTTCAAGCTCTCTACTTGAATTGATTACGTATTATTCCGCGCCTATAAAATATTAATCATTGAATCTAAGGAATTTCTTTTCTTATTGCCTAAAAGACTTTTAAAATCATCAGAGCGATATCCTAAATCCAAAAAACAGATAGGATAGATATTTTCCTGCAAATTAAAGACTTTTTGTGTTTGCTCAACATCATTGACTCCAGCCCAACAAGTATCTAATCCAACATCAGTAGCAGCAAGCATCATATGTGTTGCAACAATTGTTCCATCCATTAAATAACTGTTTCCACCCTGAAAATTACTAGCAGCATCCTTGTCAGCACATACCAATATAACCATAGGTGCTCCATAACGGCAAGGATGAACACTATCCATTTTTTGAAGTGCTTCTTCACTTTTTAATATATATATGCGTTGTGGCTGTTTATTGAAAGCAGTTGGCGCCATACGTCCCGCTTCTAAAATATATTTAACCTGTTCTTCATTTGGTTTCTGATTACTGTACTTACGAACAGACTCTCTTGATTCTATAACTGTCTTAAATTCCATCTATAAATCTCCTTTTTTGCTTTGTTAATACAACTCCTATAACAGATATAGAAATTCCCCAAAGAACCCAAAGGTCCAACATAACATAGCAAATTTCATAAATGGTTTCCTCCTTCATTTGAATCATAATTCATTATACGGGCTAATTTTTTAAAATGTCAGTAAAACTTTTTCATAACACAAAAAGACCAGCCGAAGCCAGGCTAAATCCAAGAAAGCAGCCACCAATGAAGAAGATAGTAAGTCATAAATTATCCTCAATTTTGTTGTATTATCACCATATACAATTATGTCCAAGGATGGAATCAACCTATGAGGCTTAGTCCTATGAGAAAAATTATATCTATAAATATTATATTGCTAATTCTTGTTATCCCATTTTTTATATCTGGGGTTTCTTTTGCTGCTTCAAGCAATGAGAATACCATCATTGTCGGCGTTCCAACGGATAGATGCCCTATGATTTATATAGATGATTCTGATGGTGCAATCATTGGAATTGGACCAGAATTACTTCGTATTGCCTGTGAGAATATCGGTTATAACGTTGAATTTATCGCTATGGAAGAATCTTCACTAAAGGATGCGCTAGATAATACCTCCTATGATATAGTCATGCCTATAGGAAGCGAAATTGAAAGTGCATCTGGACAGTCATCAATCGTTTCTGACGATTTAATGCTAACTCCTCTCACTGTTGTAACTTCTGAGGGCGATAATGTATCAGACATTAATCGTGCAAAAATTGGAATGCTTCAGTCTCAAGCTGGTATAGCAGACACGGTAAAAAGCCTATATCCAGATATTGAAGTCATACTGTATAAAGATATGTCCAAGTGTGTAGAAGCCCTACGTAAAGACGAAGTTGACGCATTACTTCATAATTCCTACGTTTGGAGTTATGTCCTTCAGAAGCCTTCATATATCGATTTGCATGTTCAACCAACTACAATGCTTTCAATTGGTTTTAGAGTTGGTGCTTTAGATACACCTAAAAATCAGGCGCTTATAGAAAAACTTAATGAAGGTATTGCTATGATTAGTGATACCCAGCGTCAGGCTGTTATTTTAGATTATACTTCTCGTAAACTGTACAAATATGATGTACAGGACTATCTTTACGCCGATAGATATGTCTTTATCATGTGTGCAATTGTAATTGTTCTTGTAGCACTTCACTTTCTAGCAAAGCAACAACTGTTAAAGGAAAGAACCAAAAATCAAATTCGCCAAATGATAGACTATGACTCACTTACTGGTGCTCTTAGTATGGCCGGATTCCGTGAAAAAGTAAAAGAACTACTACTGGAAAATCCTTCCACTCCATATATTATTTCTTACAACAACATTAAGAATTTCAAATTCATAAATGACAAAATGGGAATGAACTCTGCTGATGAACTTCTATGCTTCTGGGTAGAAAAATCATTGGAGTATTTCTCTGACAAAGAGGCTATGGCCAGAATTGATGCAGATCATTTTGCTGTTTTATGCTGCCTACCTGATGACAACGGTTTCGAAGCAATGGAAACAAACGTATTTGAACCAGTCAAAAAATATTATATTAATCAGGGCAACGACTATGAAGTTCAGATATGCAGTGGTCTTTATGTCTTAACTCCTGAAGATTATAAAAATATTAACGTTGATAAGATGCTAGACTGTGCTAGATTAGCTGAAAAGAAAGCACATCTATCTGTTACCGGTGGTTACGAAGTATATAACTTAGATCAATGGGAAGCAGGAAGACTCCTTTCAGATATCTGCAGTCATTTTTCTACTGCTGTAAAACAGAATGAAATAAAAGTCTGGTATCAACCTCAAGTCAACTATAGAACTGGTGAAATCATAGGTGCAGAAGCTCTCTGCAGATGGAACCACGAAAAGCTAGGTTGGTTGAGCCCAGGTCAATTTATCCCAATGCTAGAACAAACTGGTCTCATCTACGATTTAGATTGTCTAGTTTGGGAAATAGTTTGCAAAGATATTCATAGATGGAACGAGCAAGGATTTAAACCTTCTATATCAGTTAACCTATCTCGATTTGATATAGAAAAGAACAAAAACATCTCAAAGCACTTCAAGAATCTTATCGAAAAGTACGATATTGAACCTTCTCAGCTAAGAATAGAAATCACTGAGAGTGCCTATGCTGATGATAACGAATTACTATTAGAGACAACTGCTCAGCTACAGGATATAGGATTTGAAGTTGAAATGGATGACTTTGGCAGTGGCTATTCATCCCTAAATATGCTTACAGAAATTCCAGTTGATGGAATTAAACTTGATTATGTTTTCCTAAAAAACACTAAGAACTTTGAGAAAAGCAAAATTGTGGTCAAGCATATCCTACAAATGCTTCGTAACCTAAAATATAAATATATTGCTGAAGGCGTGGAAACTAAAGAACATGCCGATTTTCTTATTGCTATAGACTGTGAACGAATGCAAGGCTTCTACTTCTACAAGCCAATGCCTGTAGAAGAATTTGAAATTCTCGATTTCGATAACATAAACAATAGACCACACTAATAAAAAATCTAATATTTTTCCATGCAACATCATGCCCCTGGTAAAACAGGGGCTTTTTAGTACCATAAAAGTGTAGTTGTTAGAGAGTAATTAACTCTATCCCCCTCAACTTTTATGATGCTACAATTACTGACTTATATTAAAAATCGTATCTCTTAACCTCACAGTTCTTGATTCCACAAGATGAAAACTCCTCATTTGTCATTTCTGTAAAGTAGGATTCCACCATTCTTGCAATTCCATTGTGGGCTACCAAGATGACTTCCCTATCTGACGCCTTTATATCATCTATAAGATTGTATATTCTCTGAGCAAGATGAAGCATAGATTCACCAGTTCCAAATCTGCTTGCCATATCTTTTTTTGCTTCGTGGAATTCTGCTCCATCTCTTGGAGTGGACTCATATCTTCCAAAATTCTGTTCTTTGAGCCTTGGCTCTATTTCCATTGGTATTCCTGTAATCTCAGAGATGTGTCTTGCTGTTTCTTTTGCTCTTACAAGAGGCGATGTTAGGATTACATCCGCAGTAATTCCCTGCTCTAATATCTTTTTTCCTGTTTCTATGGCTTGCTCATGACCTTTTTCTGTAAGCTTGATGTCTGTTTCACCGCAAATCTTATTTTCTACGTTCCAAACAGTTTCCCCGTGTCTAATAAAATAAAAATGATCCATGTTTATATACTTCCTAACTCTTTACAATTAACGTTTTCTTTTATAATTTTAGTACTGCAATAATCTCTCACACAAGTAAATAAATGCTGGTAAGGTCAAAAGCATGATAATCGTATTTTGCATAATTGTTGTGGTAGCATATTTTACATCTGCATCATACTTGCGTCCTATGATTACATTAAGTGAACCTGATGGCATTGCTGTCAACAGAACCATTGTCATAGCAAGTGACTTTTCCACATGTAAAAAAAACAAAACCACAAGTGTAATAGCTGGCACTAAAATCATTCTAAAGAAGGATGTAATGTAAGCCACCTTATCTTTTAGTACTTCGTCAGGCTTAATAGTATAAAGCTCCGCACCAATAATCATCATTGAAACAGGAAGCATACATCCGCCTAACACATCTACTGTCTCTGTTAAAACCACTGGGAAACGATATGGAATCACATAAAGAATAATTGCAGCGATAGCAATCCATATGATTACATTCTTCATAATTGCATAGATGGAAATCTTTTCCTTCTCGCTCTGCAAAAGCATTACGCCTATAGAAAAATACACTACATCAAAAATGCAATTATATACTGCTGCGTATAAAAGACCTGAGCCAGCCACAGTTTCTCTAATAATAGACATGCCAATAAAGCCAGTATTGGCAAATGCGATAAGCAAAGCAAACATTCCACTCTTGGTTTTATCCTTAAAGAAAGGGCGACTGCCTAAATAACATAATGAAATAACAATAGCATAGTATACTAATGTAAATACGATAGTATAACCAATTCCTATCATCTGCCTGATAGAAAAATCTGCCTGCGATGATACAAACAAATTAGCTGGAAGAAAGACGTATATCAACATTTCTGATAATCCTTTCTTCACAGCCTCATCCATAATTTTAAAATGTGCAGCAAAAAATCCTGCCGCCATCAAAACAAAAATTTTTAATGTAATTGAAACTAATACACTCATCTTACCTAACTAATTCAGTAATCTCCTCATTTTTTCCCGCGAGGAAATATCCTAGATTCGCCCCACTGATTCTTTGTAATTTCTCGATAGACTCCTGACTGTAGAACGCACTGTGAGGTGTTATGATTACATTTTTTCGGTGAAGCAAACTACATATATTTAAATCTGGATTCTCTTCTTCAAGAACATCTATGCCCGCGCCTCTAATCAATCCCCTATTCAGAGCATTGACAAGAGCCTGTTCATCAACGCTGCCTCCACGCCCTACATTAATAAATATCGGTCTACGCTTCATTTTAACAAAAGCATCCTCATCAAAAAAGTGTCTGTTTTCCTCGGTAAGATTCATATGATTAGTAATAATGTCAGCTCTGGAGAATGCCTCCTTTTTGTTCACAAACTCCACTCCAGCCACATCATACTCACTGGCAGCGTATGGATCCACAGCCAAAACCTTCATTCCAAGGGCAATAGCTATTGTTGCCACACGTCTGCCAATTTTCCCAAATCCAAATATAGCCAGTGTCTGACTGCATAAATTGGGATTTCCATCTATTGAATAATACTTCCACTCCCTCTTATCATTGATTTGTCTGTCATAGAATTTCAGATTACGATTCAGGGCACACATCAGTGCAATGGCATGTTCTGCCACCTCCTGCGTACAATATTCCTGAATATGGCACACTGCCACATTGTTCTGCTTAGCGCTCTCAAGATTGATATTTGAATATCCCACACCACTAACTGAAATACATTTTAAGCTTGGACATGCGGCCAGTATCTCTTCATCAGCCTCAATAAATCCAGTGACCAGCCCATCTGCATCCTGCAATACCTTGATAAAATCATCCTTGTCCTTATAGGCATGCACTAACGTATCAACTGGCTCTCCAAGTGCCTCCTCAATGCTTTCAATTGTGATGGAATAATCCTCTTCCAGTGCGCTTTCATAATCCGCAATTACAATTTTTTTCAAACCTTTACCTCCGCTAAAATCTCCTTGATTGCAATCAGTACAACAGCCATTTCCTGTTCTGTTCCAATGGTGATTCGAAGATATTTATCTAGTTTTTCATCAGCAAAGTGACGAGTGAGAATTCCTTCTTCTTTCAGCTTCTCACAAAGCTCCGATGAAGAAATTGCATCATGATAACAAAATACAAAGTTTGCCTTTGATGGAATAACATGAAATCCCAGCTTCTCCAAATCTGATTTGAACTGCTCTCGATTGGTTACAATTCTGTTAATGCATTTATCCAAATAATAAGTGTCCTTCACTGCTGCAATTCCAGCTGCCATAGTAACAGAATTAAGATTAAATGGATTAAAAGAAAACTTTATGCTATTCATATCAGCAATAATTTCTTTTGACGCTATGGCAAAGCCAATATGTGTTCCCGCCATATTTCTAGATTTTGAGAAGGTACGAACAACAACAAGATTTGGATATTTTGTAGCAAGCGGCAAACATGTCTCTCCCCAGTAATCTGCATATGCCTCATCCACTATTACCATTCTGTTAGGATTCTTTTTAACAAGCTTTTCAATATCCGCTATTGGAATTGCTTTTCCCGTAGGATTATTAGGATTTGCAAAAATAATATCTCCTTCCAAATCCATGTAATCATTTATGTCGATTGAAAAGTCATCCTTAACTGGAATCTCCTCCATATCAAGTCCATAGGTCTTTGCATAAGTACGATAGAAACCATATGTAATATCTGGGAAATATATCTTCATTCCTCTTCTGAAGAAGCTCATAAGTACAAAGGATAGTACCTCATCTGCGCCGTTGCCTACAAAAACCTCTTCTTCTGTCACTCCATATACAGATGCAACTGCTTTACGAAATTCATGACAGTGTGGATCGGCATAATAGCTCATATTCCAAATCTCGCTTTTTGAAATTGCCTCAAATACCTTTGGTGAAGGTGGCAGCGAGGTCTCATTTGCATTTAATTTAATGTATAACTTATCCTTTGGCTGTTCCCCTGGAACATAAGGCTCCATCTCTTTATATTCATCTACTAAAAAAATACTCATTACTATAGTGTCCCTTCATAATTATTTATATTCGCACAAGCGGAAATGTCATGCAGTGTGGTCCGCCTCCTGCCTTTAAAATTTCGGTAATGTCAATCTCTATTACCTTCATGCCTCTTTTTACCAATTCCTCATTAACCTTTTTATTCTGCTTAAGCGAGAGTACGATATGATTCCCAAGAGCCTGTAAATTACAGCCATGTAAAAAGATTGCCTCCTCGGGAACAGGTATTAATTCCACTCCTCTTTCTTTCAAAAGCTCCTTGAAATCCTCTGGCAAGCCATCTACATATGCCACAGCCAAATGATCATCTACCAAGTTAAAACACATATCTAAATGTAAATATTCTTTCTTAAGAGGAACTCCAGTCACTTCATATCCAAGCGGCTCCAATATGGCTTTCAGCTCCTTTAGACCTTCCTCATCAGTTCTGTCAGCCATACCTACCGCTACCCAATTTTCACTCATAAACATGAAGTCTCCCCCCTCAAAGAGTCCCTTCTTCACTTCTCCTATTTTTGGAATACCAAGCTCAGCCATACGCTTCTCATAATCAACATGTTCCTTGTAGCGCATGTCCAGCTTGAAGTTTCCAAGGATATATCCTTCCTTTACACACCCACCAAAATCTCTTGCAAAAACTGAGTTTGGGCGCTCATCATCTGCTTCTAAAAACTCCACCTCAATACCAGCATCCTCATAGCTTTTTACAAACTCCTCATGTTCACGAAGCATAACCTCCACATCCATAGTGGTATCCTTCCACTTTTTAGCTATTTCATTTATTGGCGCTGGCTTTAAATACTCAGGTCTTGAAACCAAAACCTTCTTTAATTCCCCCGTACCATTTTTAACAAACATTTAAAAATACCTCCGTAGTTTTCATAATCAGATTTGGTAACACTCCAAAGCTATATGGTATCTGTAATCTTTCTGTGCTTTTATGAGCATCTTTTCCGTAAACTCCAAAATTGACAGCTTTAATATTCAGCTTTTTAATCTGTTCCAAAGGCAATGGATATAGCTGCTGCATCTGTGGAAAATTCTGTTTAAGTGTAGCAATTGATTCCATGGAATCATCCAGTGATAAATAGCTGCTATCTGACAGACTCGGAAAAAATCCATCCATCTTATATGTGATGTTATATTCTTTCTCCACAGTCTTAAGAATTTCTCCAAGCTTATCCACTGTTTCATCATCCTTTTTCAAGGTATTATGTGGACAATAAGGAGTTGCATAGTAAAGCACTACAACTGGATGATAAATATTTGCCCTTGCAAGCAAAATTCGTATATACGATATAGGAATCTCCCTTTTATCTACTCCAGCCTCCTGTAGCTTTACAGTCTCCTCAGCAAGAATTTTATCTATGGATTCATCCTGATTCTTTACCATCTGATATAAATCTTCATATGACATAACAGACCAGCTGTTTTTTATCTGCTGAAAATCTTTTCCCGACTTTTCACAATAGGCTTCGTACTTAATATTCAAATCTGCTGTAGCTCTTCTAACAGCCTTATCACCAGCAGTCACAAGCTTTTTAGTTATGTCACGAACATCTGAATTCAAAACAAAATAATTAAAATATACCAAAGCCTCTTTGGCTGTCTGCACGTTATACCAGCCCTTCAAATCCTTACTTTTCAAAAGTGTAGGAGGCAGAGCATATTCCCCCTCGTAGGAATCCGAATACTCAGGATTCAAATTTAATTCCTTTATTAACTCCGCCATTACTGTGGTAGGGTCATAACCTTCGAAGCACTGTCCCACATGTGTTTCACGTCCCTGAATATAAAAGCATGGAAGAAGCTTTCCGCCTACACCAGTGTATATATAATGATGCTTGTCCCCTGGATACATAGGGCAAGTGTAGTCATTATTTATCGCCAATACGTACTCTAAGTCATATTCTTTTTTCAGATTTTCAATTACTTCTATTCCTTCAATAATTCCCGTATGAAGATTCTCCTCAACAGGATTCAAGGAAAGAAGAATATTACCAGACAAATTATCTACATGCTCAGATAGTTCCTTAAGCAAAATCATGAATACTGCATCACCGCTTTTCATGTCACAGGCACCGCGACCAAATAAATATTCACCTGACTCCAAATCCTTTTTGACTTCTTCTGGCAATTCAATCTGCTTTAACTGTTCTGCCAAACCATCACAATCAAAAGCATATCCAGAAAGCGCTCCATAATCTTCCACCCCAACGGTATCTGTGTGACCATGGAAAATTATGGTTTTATTATTTTTATCCTTCTGGCCAAGCAACAGTGCAAACACATTTCTTCGTTCCAACTTATCGTTCTTAAGTGTCTGCACAATAACCTGCTTAGGATGTTCTTTAAAATATGGTATTGCTCTTAAATATTCTTCAATGAAGAGCCCTATATTCTTTTCTCCCTTTGTAGTATTTACACTGCTTACAGCTACCATATCTTTTGTCAGCTGCAACATTTCTTCATTTATTTTCAACATTTTTCAAAAATAAAAAGGCACTACATCACTATGAATGTAAAGCGCCTTTGCTTTCTCCTATATTACTTTGTCTAAAAATGTTTTAAGTCTTTCTGACTGTGGATGCTCAAAAATCTGCTCTGGTGTCCCCTGCTCAATCAACTGACCTGCATCCATGAAGACTACCTTGTCTGCTACCTCTCGGGCAAATCCCATCTCGTGAGTAACAACTACCATGCTCATTCCTTGGGCTGCCAGCTCCTTCATTACATCCAAAACCTCTCCTACCATTTCTGGATCGAGGGCTGATGTGGGCTCATCAAATAACATAATCTTAGGATTCATGCAAAGGGCTCTGACAATTGCGATACGTTGCTTTTGACCACCTGACAGTTGGCTTGGGAAAGCCGTCGCCCTATCTGCCAAACCAACTCTTTCCAAAAGCTCCATTGCATATTCCGTTGCCTCGTCATTTGACTTTCCTAAAAGTCTTGTAGGTGCAATTGTCAGGTTTTTCAAGATATTCATGTTAGGGAATAGATTAAAATGCTGGAACACCATTCCCATTTTTTGACGGTGCTTGTTGATATCTGTCTTAGGGTCTGTAATTAAAACATCATCTACAAATATATTTCCCTCTGTTGGAATCTCTAAGAGGTTCAGCGAGCGTAAAAGTGTTGATTTTCCCGAACCAGAAGGTCCAATAATTACAACAACCTCTCCCTCATCTACATTAATTGAAATATTATCAAGAGCCTTTATGGTTCCACCCTTGTAATATTTCTTCAGGTTTTCCACTCGAATTATTTTGTTATCTTTCATTAGCTCGTAACCTCCTTTCCAATTTTCCAACGAGATATGTTAATACAAGTACTAAAAGAAGGTAGATAGCTGCCACACCAAACAGTGGAAGAAATGCTGAAAATGTACGTCCTCGAATTAAATCTCCTGCCTTTGTTAAATCAGTAATTCCGATATATCCTGCAATTGATGTCTCCTTTATAAGCACAATGAACTCATTACAAAGAGCAGGTAATACATTCTTTACCATCTGCGGAATGACTATATGAAACATCGTCTGAAGGTAATTAAATCCAAGTGAACGTCCTGCCTCAAACTGTCCCTCTGGCACTGCCATAATTCCTGCTCGAATTATTTCTGCCACATATGCACCTGAGTTAATTCCAAAGGCAAACACTGCTATCTGAACATCATTGTTTGATGTAGCAAATACTATGAAATAGGCAATTAACAGCTGTACTACTGTCGGCGTACCTCTAATTACTGTTAGATATATTTTGCAAATTACATTGCAAACACATAATACGTAGTATCCTAAATTTTTTCTTTTCTTCAAACTTTCAATGTTCTTATCATAGGTTGAACGAATGGATGCCACTACAGTACCAAGAGCTATACCTATCAACACTGCAAACAATGTGATTTCCAGTGTTACAAATAATCCTTCGATGATTAGCTTATATCGTTCACTCTCTAAAAAAACAAATTTGAAATCTGAAATAAAATTACTGAACCACATCATCTTTAATCCTCAGCAGAAATATATTTGCTAACAATCTCATCTATAGTTCCATCTGATTTAAGCTTAGTCAAAGCTGTATTAATCTTTTCAAGAAGCTCATCATTTCCCTTTGCTACACAGATTGCATACTCCTCTTCTGCATATGCTGACTCAAGCAACTCAAGTCCATCATTTGCTGCCACATAAGCCTTTGCTGGCTCCTTATCAATGATTACGCAATCAACTTTGCCTGACGCCAAAGCCTGAACGGCATCTGGACCTGCCTTGTAACGAACAATTGCTTCATCGCCATAATCGTCTGTAGCATAGATATCACCTGTTGTATCCTGCTGCACACCAATCTTTGTATCAGCTGAAATATCATCAATGGATTTGATATCAGAACCTACTGGAACTATAACTGACTGAACTGCTACCGCATATGTCTCAGAAAAGTTTACGCTCTCTTTTCTCTCATCTGTGACTGTCATTCCAGCCATTCCCATATCGTATTTACCACTCTCAACACCTGCTATGATAGAACCAAACTCCACGTCCTCAATAACAAGCTCTAGATTTAATTCCTCTGCTATCTTTTCTGCTATTTCAACATCTATTCCCTCATACTCACCATTCTCAACAAACTCGTATGGAGGGAATGTCGCGTTAGTAGCCATAATCAGCTCTCCCTCATATTCTCCTTTTTTTGAGCTTGAGCTTGCACCACAACCTGTAATCATAGCCATGGCAACAACCATTGTCATAATAAGTGCTACTAATTTTTTTCGTTCCATCATACCATTACCTTCCTTTTCCTTTATTAGCGTAAATGCGTTTTTGAATATAAAAAAAGAGGCACATGTCAATCGACATATGCCCCTTTGCACATTCACGCTTTATTTATGTGCAAAATTATATATATCCTTTAATTTGTTTGTCAACAAGAATGTTTATAACACAATTGTGTATATTTATACTGCGTTAGAAATAGATTTTATTGTTAATTCTTAAAGCAAATTATCCTTTCTTTTCTCATATCATTACACAGCATAAATCCCTTGTCGGACACATCGTATATATGAATTATATCGCCTAGCTTTTCATACTTCGAATCAAACTCTTCCAGAATATTTTTACAACCTGCAAGTAATTCTATGTTGAAAATCTTAGTCTTTTCATTCTCAAAAATCGCGTTGTAAAGAATCCCAGTCTCCACCAAATCCTGGAAGAAATGACTGCCATAGGAAAGCTCAGGATTGTATCCTGCCTTAGAATTTGCAATCTCACATATCGCTTCAAACTCACTGATATCTGCAAAAGAAGTAGGCACACCAAGCTCTGGAGAGGTTGTTCCGATTCGCCCTGGAACCATGAGAAGTATCTTCTTTCCAGAGTCTCTCATCTTCCAATTAATGGTTCCTATAGCATTTGCTATACTATATTTATCCTTGTAATCCATGTTGTAATAATTTACAGGATCAACGTACACAATCATATCCAGCTTCTCTGACCGAGACAGCCCCATAGCTGACTTTTCGCATTCAAACAAAACTCTGCCAGCATCGACCTCCTCAGGCATTTCAAATTCTCCTGAATCCTCAAAAACCTGTAGTGGCCTGCACTGTAAAATATTAATTACATAATCTCCATCTTCAGAGAAATTAATGGTAAACTCAGTATCCACAGGATAATCATATTCCTTCTGGATTGTCCCCAAAATATCCTTCATCTGAGCCATGATTTCTGCTCTTTCCACAATACCCTGACAGGAAATAAACTGTATATCGCGGTTATGTCCCTGCTCCCTGAAAAGTCGCTCCACATCAAAGTCATGCTCAAGCAACAGGCGCTGAAGAAAATATGGCATAAATGGCTTAATCACATCCAACTCCACCTGCTGCAATTTTCCCTCACCTCTGTTTATCAGTTCAAACTTTTTCTGTGAATATTTATGCTTCTCCCCACAGTCCTTTTCTGTGGTGGCCTTCGGGTTATCAAGACTCACCAGTCTTGGGTATGACCCTTCTGTTCTATCTACTGCTGAAGTGCCCAGTCCCATAACCAGACGAAGCATTCCTGCCTCTGGATCCAGGCTTTCCATGAATCTGTAAGGACTATAGGAATAACCAACACCTGCTGCACATGGCATATAATATTCTCCGTAATAGGAACCTGAAACTCTCTGAATCAAAAGTGCCATCTGCTCATCACGAGCCTGCAAGCCTCTTCGATTTCTGTAATCCAAAGCAGATTTACTCATGGTGCTGGCATAGACTGTTCTGATGGCATCCTCCAACTCCTTTAACCTTTTTTCCAAATCACCTACATTTGGACAAAAAACAGATTCGTATTTTCCAGCAAAGGCATTTCCAAACCCATCCTCAAGAATAGAGCTGGATCTGACTATGATAGGATCTTGACCATAGTACTCCAATAACTTAACTAATTCTTCCTCCATATCTCTAGAGAATTTTCCATCTAACAATCTCTGGGCAAATTCATCGGCCAGTGTAAAATATTCTTCTGGCTTTCTCTGACGCACTCTGATATCCCAAAAATGATTTTCCACAATAAAGGTATAGAACACATCAGAGCCTACATAAAAAGAATCATGGGGCTCGAACTTTTCAAATATATCAGGCCTTTTATTTTCTATTATCTTTCTTGCCAGAAGCATTCCACAGGCTTTACCACCAATCATTCCTGTGCCTATCATCCTCTTTTTTACATGAAGATAATCCTCTGGTTTGAAATTCTCCTTAATCATGATACGCATACGTTCATCTCTGGTCATCATGATATTACACATCCTGCTACACTGTTCGGTCACATCAATGCCATTTTCATTCATGGTTGCAGCCATGTCGAAAAATCTATCCCAGCTATCTTTGTTATCCCTGTCGGCACTATTTGCTTCTTTTTCTAAAAGCTGATAAAAATGGCTGGCCTTCACACCGTCAAGCATCGGTGCAAACGTCCCTGACTCTGGCTCATAAACGTGTGGTAAAAACATTGTTTCAGAATAACGGTTCCATACCTTATCAGGTCTTATAAATACATTGTTCTTATCAGTATAAACATCTAAAAATAGTTGAGTTGTATCACGAATTTTTGCAATAGCTTTAAAAGAATGTTTTCCACGAATCAGAGGGAAGAATGCAACTGTATCCAGTTGGAAAAGATATGGGCAGGTCACCTGGAAGAAATTGCCCATCATAAGATCTGTGGCCCACGCAGTCTGCAACTCTGAAAGGCAGTCGAATACATAGAAGGCGTCAAAGCCTTCCTTTTCAATTATCTCATGTATATCCACAGTAAAGGTTTCAAAACGATGTGAAAGCTCCACATTTACAATCTTCAAACCTTTCTGTGGTTCAAACAGCGGTTCATGGCTTGCAAACCTGATATAAATCAGATCTCTTCCGTCCTTTATGGCCTGCTGCACATACGGCCCTACAAACAGCTTGAAATCCTCCAGCTTATCCACACGCCAAACCACGTTATCCCCCAGTCGAATATTATCGAACTGTTCATCCATCTGTGGAATTCCAGAACAAACTCTATCAAACGCTGCCATAAAAACCTCCCCCAAATCTATCCTAAATTAGTCCACCAATCCATTTTGAAATCTTGATAAGTGTTCAAATGGTAAAATCTGTCGTCCCCTGAATAGACCACATCCATCATTTATTAGGCTGTTATTCACTGCTGTAAACATATTTACATCCAGCTTGGACAGTTCTATATCTTCTAATGAAACAACTCGCTCATAAGCTTCGTCAAAATATAAACATTCACCTTCTGGAATTTCTACTCTTCTATTCTTTTGCTGTTCCTGCGACTCCACGTATCTCAGGTGATTTGATACTCCAATCTCTGCACTATCATCCATTGTCTTGGTTCTAAGTTGAACCTCTACATGACACCTTGCTATATCATCAAATAAAGTCAAATGCAAAGACCTGTAGCCTGCACTGGTTGGCTTATAAACATAATCTCTATAGGTCGTCCACAAACTCATATCCAACAGGTCTGAGCACTCCCGTCCATTGGTATTTGCTTTAACAATTGAAAATCCCTGAGCCTCCAGAAATGAAGGTAATTTATTAGCTATTCCATATAAGAGTTTAATTTCTTCCTCTTCCAGATTTTGGCCTTCTGTTAAATGACACTTTGGTATAGAGATAACTATTCTATATGCAAGCAAATCTCTAAAACAGCTGAGTCTCTCCTTAATTTCCTGAAGTGCAGGAAAGTGATGATACATCTGATAATAATCATAAATAAAATCTACAATGTACCTATTGAACTTTTCCTCAGCCCTTATGATAGACTTAATACGTCCCTTGAAGGTAAAGGCAAGATATGGATATTCTACAACCATATACTTGTAAAATTCACGAATTCGCTGTGACTGCGATGTCAAGAATTCGTTGTGCTCCAATAGCTCATATATAGTTTCAAGAAAAGAGCAATGCACCAAATCAATCTGATTATGTGTTTCTAAGGCATTTTCCTCCAAATCATCTATATATTTTTGCAGTATCCTGAAAATCGTCTCTCCATCATACAAATAATCGTTTAGTTTAATCATACTGTCTTCCCCAATTATCTCCTTCTTTCTGTAAAATAAAAAGGCGCCTCAAGCCACAATTGTGACTCAAAACGCCTTTGTTTGATTAAAGTATACGAAAAACCAAAGAATATGCAACCGTTTTCTATTAATTTATCTCAATTTCTTTCATCCAAGGATTAATGCTTAATCTTTGCTCCTAAGTATGCTGCCTTTATCTCGTCATTTTTAGCTAATTCCTCACCCGTTCCTCTTAGTGTGATAGCTCCAGTCTCCATAACATATGCGCTGTGGGCTATCTTAAGTGCCATATTTGC
>JAEEGH010013015.1_pt1 | contig 18555 bp, 15 predicted proteins | sample 9134181 | NCBI WGS metagenome assembly JAEEGH01 (sample SAMN16246544, study PRJNA631951) | gut metagenome | biome: gut microbiome; feature: rumen; material: DP-attached | host: Bos | place: Iran: Karaj | collected 2018-10 | reverse complement strand
AAGAGGTTAAACAGGAAGAAAAGGCCAAGCCCAAGGTCGATGTCAAATACTTGAAGGGAGCTGTACCCGAGGTCAACGGACAGGTGGTGTTCAGCACCAGTATCGAGGCACCTGGCAAGACTGCCGATCAGGTGTACGACATCATGCTTCAATATATGGAGCGCCTCACCAAAACCACCAATCAGATTCAGTCGCAGATAGCTTCTGCCGACGACAAGAAGCACGAGATTGTCGGTGCTTATCAGGAGTGGCTGGTCTTCAAGAAAGCACTTCTGTCCCTCGACCGTACCCGTTTCTTCTATGTGCTTCAAGTACAATGCAATGACGGGCGTGCCGATGTAGAGATGAAACGCATCCGCTATCTCTATGAGGAAGAACGCGATCCCCGTCATTATCGGGCAGAAGACTGGATTACTGACAAGGAAGCTGTCAACAAGAAGAATACCAAGTTGTTGCCCATTTCCGGCAAGTTCCGTCGCAAGACCATTGATCGCAAGGATTTCCTGTTTAATAAATTCGAGTCACTATTGAAATGAGCATTCGTTCCCTGCGCAACTGGCTCAACCTCTTATTCGTCGTTGGAGCCGCTACTGGTATGTTGGTGTTCTATCTGCATAGCCACGACTTGGGCACCTACATTATCCTGGGTTCAATGGTGTTTAAGTTTATCGAAGTGACACTGAGACTGATGAAGATATGAACAAGACCGTCCTTTCGCTGATTCTGTTGCTGATGATTGTCTGCACTCCTGGCGTACAGGCTCAGGTGTATAATGAGATGGATGCCAGTGGCAATATCAATCAGTATGACGAACGTGGCAATCAAAACTTCAATCCCAACAAGCGCGACTCCGTGAAAAGCAACAAAGAGTTTCCAAAGGGCGTATGGGCTTGGAAGGTCGACCGGCTGTTTGGTGACATACAGCCATCCGAACTTGACACGATGCCTCATCTCTATCAGAACTCCATCTACAACACGGGTCTCTATGGCGAATACAACACGACGGGCAACAATTATACGCCACGTCTGAGCCGCATCTTCATCAATCGCAGCCTGACCGACGAATTTTTCTTCACCCAGCCCTACGACTACACGACCAAGCAACCCGACGACTTCCTGTTCTTGAACACGCTGTCGCCCTACACCAACATATCCTACGACCACTGTGGCGACCAGCAGCATGGCGAAGACCATATCGATGCCAAATTTGCGGTCAATGCCAACAAACGCTTAGGTTTCGGCTTCGACCTCGACTACTACTATGGCATGGGTTATTATCAGGCTCAGAGCAACGCCAATTTCCGGGCTACGCTCTTTGGTTCCTATCGTGGCGACCGTTACCAAATGCACTTGATGGAATCGCTTTACCACCGTAAGCAGACAGAGAATGGCGGTATCATGAACGATAACCTTATCACCCATCCTGAGCTTGAGACCGTTCAGTTTTCGGAAGACGAGATTCCCACGGTGCTCACCAGCAACTGGAATCGTAACGATTCCAAGCACCTGTTCTTCTCGCACCGCTACAACATCGGCTTCTATCGCAAGGTGCCCATGACCGAGGAGGAAATCAAGGCACGCAAGTTTGCCATGGAGTCGGAAAAAGAGAAAGAGCAGGCCAAGCAGAAGGACAAGAAGGAACCAACCTTTGCCGGACGCCCCAAGGATGCGGCCATCGTCGGAGCCGAACCTCCACGTGACTCAACGGCCATCGACACCACCCGCATCAAGGTCGACAGCCAGGAAATGCTCGACAGCCTGCTCCTTGCCGAAAAGCAGAAGCAAGCCGAGGAAGACTCTACCATGAAGAAAGAGTTCGTACCCGTCACCAGCATCATTCATACGCTGGAGATGAACAAGTACGACCGCATCTATCAGTCCTACGGCTCACCCGACGACTATTACGCCAACACCTACTTCAAGAAGGACTACACGGGAAAGAAGGATTCGCTCTACGACCAGACCCGCCACTTTCAGATGAAGAACACCCTGGCACTGGCACTGCTCGAAGGCTTCAATAAATGGGCCAAGGCCGGACTCAAGGTCTTTGCGACCCACGAAGTGCGCAACTTCGAGATGGACGAACTGCAGGAGGAGCTGTCCGCCGATGCTGATGTTGTGCACCATAAAGTGACGGAGCACAACATCAGCATCGGCGGTCAGCTCATCAAGAGCCAGGGCCACACCCTGCACTACAACGCCATGGCCGAACTGTGGGCCGTCGGCGAAGATGCTGGACAGCTGAAGGCCGACTTCAACACCGACCTCAACTTCCCCCTCTTCGGCGATACAGTAACCCTGGCCGCCCATGCCCACTTCTATCGGCTGAACCCTACGTACTACCAACGTCATTACCACTCCAAGCACTTCTGGTGGGACAACGATGACCTATCGAAAGAGACCCACACCCGCATCGAGGGAACGTTCAGCTACCAGCAGCCCCAGACGAGCCTGCGCGTGGCTATTGAGGAGATACAGAACTACACGTACCTCGGCATGATCTACATGAAGGACGGCGAGAACCGCAAGTACTTCTCTGCAGACATCAATCAGCACAGCAGCAACATCAATATGCTCACCGCCCAGCTGCGCCAGCACCTCAGACTCGGCCCCGTGAACTGGGAGAACGTTGTCACCTACCAGAATAGTAGTGACAAGGAAGTGCTACCCGTTCCTGCCCTCAACCTCTTCACCAACCTCTACCTCGGTTTCAAGATTGCCCGTGTACTCAGCGTCGAGCTCGGTGCCTGCTGCACCTTCTTCACTGAGTACGAAGCCCCCGACTTCTGTCCACAGCTCAACCAGTATGCCGTGCAGGAGATCTCCGACAGCCGCGTTACCCTGGGCAACTACCCCTTCGTCGACGTCTACGCCAACATGCACCTGAAGCGAGCCCGCTTCTTCATCATGTGGAACAACATAGCAGGCAACGTGGCCAGCAAGAACGCCTTCCTTACCCCCTACTACCCCATCAACCGTTCCGTCATGCACCTCGGCGTCTCCTGGAATTTCTTCAACTAACCCATAAAACATCAATAACTATGAACAAAAGCAAGCTTTTACTGACTTCAATCCTGCTCGCAGCAGCCGTCAATCCCCTCTTCGCAGCCAAGAAGAAGGTGGTGACCGAAGAGCCGAAGGACCCCAACGAGATGGTGGCCTACCTCTTCACCTATTTTAATAGTAATGCCCCCGAGGACGAACAGATATGCTACGCCATCAGCGACGACGGCTACAACTACACGCCGCTGAACATGGGAGCACCCGTCATCGAGAGCGACACCATCGCCCTGACGCAGTGTGTGCGTGACCCTCACATCCTGCGCTGTGAGGACGGCAAGACGTTCTACATGGTAGTGACCGATATGCGCTCGGCACACGGCTGGTCGAGCAACCGCGGCATGGTGCTGCTGAAGTCGACTGACCTCATCAACTGGCAGCACTCCACCATCAACTTCCCCACCCGCTACACGAAGACGTGGAAGAACGTCATCCGCGTATGGGCACCCGAGACCATCTACGACCACAAGGCCGGCAAGTACATGGTGTTCTACTCACTGCGCACCAGCGACCACGGGTCGTACGACAAGATTTACTACCAGTATGCCAACAAGGATTTTACGGACTTAGAGGGTGAGCCTAAGTGGCTCTTCGATGCCGGCAACGCCACCATCGACGGCGACATCGTCTACAACGAGGCCGACCAGATGTACCACCTGTTCTACAAGCAGGAGTCGGGCCGCGGCATCTACCAGGCCGTCGCTAAGCAGCTGACCGACAAGTGGCAGATGCTCGACGGCAATGTAGAGCAGACGAAGGAGGCCGTGGAGGGCGTCGGCGTGTGCAAGGCCATCGACGGCAAGTCGTGGATCATCATGTACGACTGCTACGGCAGCGGCCACTACCAGTTCTGCAAGTCGGAAGACCTGAAGACCTTCAAGTTCATACAGGACACTGAGATGAAGGGCAAGTTCACGCCGCGTCACGGCACCATCATCCCCATCACACGGGCCGAGAAAGAGCGTCTGCTCAAGGCGTTCCCCAACTACAAGCAGCCCATCCTCCCGGGCTTCCACGCCGACCCTGAGGTGCTCTATTCGAACAAGACGAAGAAGTACTACATCTACAGCACCACCGACGGCACACCCGGCTGGGGCGGTCACGACTTCAGCGTATTCTCGTCGGAGAACCTCATCGACTGGAAGGACGAGGGCAAAATGCTCGACGTGAAGGGCGACCAGGTGAAGTGGGCTACGGGCAACGCTTGGGCACCGTGCATTATTGAAAAAGGCGACAAGTACTACTTCTATTTCTCCGCTCATAACCCCCAGTCGAACCGCAAGGAGATTGGTGTAGCCGTCAGTGACAGCCCCACCGGGCCGTTTGTGGACTCAGGCGCGCCGATTATCACCGACGCCGACCGTCCCAGCGGAGCACGTGGCGGACAGGCCATCGACGTGGACGTGTTCAAAGACCCGAAGACGGGCAAGCACTACCTGTACTGGGGCAACGGCTTCATGGCTGGTGCCGAGTTGAATGACGACATGCTGAGCGTGAAGAAGGAGACCATCACGCTGATGACCCCACAGGGCGGCAACCTGCAGACTTGGGCTTACCGCGAGGGTGCCTACGTCTTCTATCGCAAGGGCACGTACTACTTCCTTTGGTCGGTGGATGATACTGGCTCGCCCAACTACCACGTTTGCTACGGCACTTCGAAGTCACCCCTCGGCCCCATCAACATTGACGAGCAGAACTACCTGGTGATCAAGCAGAAGCCCGAGGACCAGATTTACGGTACGGCACACAACAGCATCCTGCAGATTCCCGGCAAGGATGAGTGGTACATCGTTTACCACCGCATCAATAAGAACTTCGTGAACCGCGACCCCGGCATCCACCGCGAGGTTTGCATCGACCGGCTGACGTTCGACAAGCAGGGCCGCATCATCCCCGTCACGCCAACACTCAATGGGCCAGAACGGTGAACGTTGAACATTGAACGTTGAACATTGAACGTTAAAACATTGAACGTTGAACGATATGAAGGCAGATTCTGTTAAAAATACATAACGTGCCGAAAACGTTCAACGTTCAACGTTCAATGTTCAACGTTATTTTGTACCTTTGCACCCTGTTATAGAGAAAGTATGTAATGAATCAGGAGAAAGAGAGAAAGAATCCGTTTTTCGAGCCTTACCTTACGCCGCACGACACGGCGCCTTTTGACCGTATCCGTTTGGAGGACTTCGAAGAAGCCTTCATGGAGGGCATACGCCGCGACAACGAGCAGATAGACAAGATTATCAACAACCCCGAGAAGCCCACGTTCGACAATACCATCATCAACGTGGACGACGAGAAGGACAACTACTACGACTTGCTGAGCCGCACGTCGACAGTGTTCTTCAACCTGCTGTCGGCCGAGACGAACGACGACATGGACGCCCTGGCGCAGAAGATGTCGCCCATCCTGACCAAGCATGCCAACGACATACGGCTGAACGAGCGGCTGTTTGAGCGCATCAAGTACGTGCACTGCCACCATCGCAAGCTGACGGCAGAGGAAAAGATGCTGCTCGACAACTGCTACGACGGCTTCGTGCGCTGCGGTGCGTTGCTCGATGCCGAAGGCAAGGAGCGGCTGCGACAGCTGACGGAGGAGGCTTCGATGCTGGGGCTGCAGTTCTCGCAGAACCTCCTGAAGGAGCAGAAGGCCTACACGCTGCACATCACCGACGAGGCCCAACTTGACGGACTGCCCGAGACGGCCCGCGAGGCTGCAGCCCTGGCAGCCAAAGAACGTGAGTTGGAAGGATGGGTATTCACTCTCGACTACCCCTCATACCAGCCGTTCATGACCTACAGCACCCAGCGTGAGCTGCGCCGCCAGATGTATATGGCCCGCAACACGGTGTGCATACACGACAATACGGAGAACAATCTCGAAATATGCAAGCGGCTCATCAACCTGCGCCGCGAGATAGCCCAGCTATTAGGCAACAAGACCTACGCCGACTACGTGCTGAAGCACCGTATGGCCGGCAACGTCCGCAACGTCTACAAGCTACTGAACGACCTCATTGAGGCCTATAAGCCGACGGCGAAGAAAGAGCGGGAGGAACTGAAGAAGATGTCGAAGGAAAAGCTTATGCCCTGGGATGCAGGCTTCTACTCGCACAAGCTGCAGATGAAGAAGTTCAACATCGACGCGGAGATGCTGCGGCCTTACTTCCAGTTAGACAAGGTCATCGACGGCGTCTTCGGACTGGCCAACCGCCTGTACGGCATCACGTTCAAGGAGAACAAGGAGATTCCCGTGTACCATCCCGACGTGAAGGCCTACGAGGTGTTCGACAGGGACGGCTCCTACTTAGCGGTGTTCTATGCCGACTTCCACCCCCGCAAAGGCAAGCAGGGTGGAGCCTGGATGACGGAATACCAGGGGCAGTGGATGGAACGCGAGGACGTAAAGAAGCCCTTCAGCGTCGACAACTGCAAGAACGTACGTCCCCACGTCAGCGTGGTGATGAACCTGACGAAGCCGACGGAAGGGAAGCCTGCCCTGTTGACCTTAGGCGAGGTGGAGACCTTTCTCCATGAGTTCGGCCACTCGCTGCACGGCATGTTTGCCAACACACGCTTCGAGAGCCTCAGCGGCACCAACGTGTGGTGGGACTTCGTGGAGCTGCCCTCGCAGTTCATGGAGAACTATGCCGTCGAAAAGGAGTTCCTGCGCACCTTCGCCTTCCATTATGAGACGGGCGAACCGCTGCCTGACGAACTGATAAACCGCATCGTGAAGAGCCGCAACTTCATGGCAGCCACGGCTTGCCTGAGGCAGGTGTCGTTCGGACTATTGGACATGGCCTACTACACGAAGAAGGACGAATTCACGGATGACATCATACCGTTCGAGAAGAAGGCATGGAAGAAAGCCATCCTCGGCGAACAGCGCACGGACACCTGCATGACAGTGCAGTTCTCGCACATCATGGCGGGCGGTTATGCTGCAGGCTACTACAGCTACAAGTGGGCCGAGGTGCTGGAAGCTGATGCCTTTGCCGTATTCAAGAAGCTCGGCATCTTCGACCAGCAGACGGCACAAAGCTTCCGCGACAACATCCTGTCGCGTGGCGGTACGGAGAATCCGATGGTATTATATAAGAGGTTTAAGGGCAGTGAGCCTACGATAGAGGCGTTGCTGAAGAGAAACGGCATAAAGCCCACCCAAGCCATCCCCAAGGGAGGGGTGTCTAAATAGACAAATGACTCAGATATGACGATAGACAATCAGCAAAATCAGGTAACCAAGCAGTATAAACTGGATGAGCGCTACCTGCGCATGGCGCGGATATGGGCGGAGAACTCCTATTGCCAGCGTCGGCAGGTGGGAGCCCTGGTGGTCAAGGACAAGATGATCATCAGCGACGGCTACAACGGCACGCCGACGGGGTTCGAGAACATCTGCGAGGACGAGAACAACGTGTCGAAGCCTTACGTGCTGCACGCCGAGGCCAACGCCATCACCAAGCTGGCACGGTCGAACAACAACAGCGACGGCGCCACCATCTACATCACCGCCTCACCCTGCATCGAGTGTGCCAAGCTCATCATCCAGGCTGGCATCAAGCGAGTGGTCTACGGCGAGAAATACCGGCTGACCGACGGCATCGAGCTGCTGGAGCTGGCCGGGATAGAAGTAATCTTTATGAGTTGCGACGAAATGGCAACTGACGAGAAAGGATAAATATGAACAGAAAGAATCGTTTCATGCCGCTTTGGCTGGCTTTGAGTGTGGTAGTCGGTGTCTTCATCGGCTCGTTCTTCGCCAACCGTTTCTCAGGCAACCGCCTGAGCATCATCAACTCGGGCAGCAACAAGCTGAATGACCTGCTGCATATTGTTGATGACCAGTATGTGGACACGGTCAACGTAAACGACCTTGTGGAGAAGGCCATGCCGACCATCCTGTCGGAACTGGACCCGCACTCTGTATATATCACCCAGAAGGACGTGCAGCAGGCCAACGACGACCTGAAGGGCTCGTTCTTCGGCGTGGGCATTGAGTTCACCATCCGCAAGGACACGCTCCACGTGCAGAACGTCATCTCGAACGGCCCCTCTGAGCGTGCCGGTCTGTTGGCTGGCGACTTGATTGTCGAGATTGACGGCGAACCGTTCGTCGGCAAAGATGTCACCAACGAGGAAGCCATGCACCGCCTGAAGGGCGACAAGGATACGAAGGTGCAGATAGGCGTGCTGCGCGGCAAGGAAAAGAAGATACGCCAGTACACCGTGATTCGCGGTGAGATACCCATGAAGAGCGTCACCGCCGCCTATATGCTTGACTCGAAGACAGGTTACATCAAGATCAAGAACTTCGGCGACAAGACTTATCCCGAATTGCTCATTGCGCTGGCCCGTTTGGGACAGGACGACTTCGAGAACCTGGTCATCGACCTGCGTGGCAACACGGGCGGCTATTTAGGATCGGCTGTGCAGATGGCCAACGAGTTCCTGACCCGCGGTCAGCTGATAGTCTATACCGAGGGACGCCGCTCACAGCGTCAGGAGTACCGCTGCGACGGCCGCGGCTCCTATCAGAACCTCCCCTTAGTGGTGCTCATCGACGAAGGCTCGGCCTCGGCCAGCGAAATCTTTGCCGGTGCCATCCAGGACAACGACCGCGGTACCATCATCGGCCGTCGTTCCTTCGGCAAGGGACTGGTCCAACAGCCCATCTCGCTGCACGACGGTTCCATGATACGACTCACCGTAGCCCGCTATTACAGCCCCTCGGGCCGCTGCATACAGAAGCCTTACACATCGGGAGCTGACCCCAGCTACGAGGAAGACCTCATCAACCGCTACCAGCACGGCGAGTTCTTCTCACAGGACAGCATCAAGCACGAAGGGCCGGAGTATCACACCTCCAACGGCCGCGTGGTCTACGGCGGTGGCGGCATCACCCCCGACATCTTTGTCGGCGAGGACACCCTCGGCATCACCTCTTATTATAAGGAGGCCTCCATGTCGGGACTCATCCTGCAGTTTGCCTACGAGTATGTCGACGACAATCGTCAGAAGCTGAGCGCCTATAAGACCAAGCGCGAACTGCTGGCCTACCTGAAGAAGCTGAACACCGTGGAGCTGTTTGCCAACTATGCTGAGAAGAACGGTCTGAAGCGCCGCAACCTGATGATCCAGAAGAGTCACTCGCTGCTGGAGCGCTACATCAACAGCCGGCTCATCTACAACATGCTCGACGAAGAGTCGTGGACGGAATACTTGAACGACGACGACCCCGCCATCCGCGAGACCCTCCGCGTGTTCCGTGACGGCGAGTCGTTCCCGAAGCCTGACGCATCATCCGAACAACAGAAAAAGAAAAAGGTGGCCTACGATTACCGGGCCACCCATAACAAGAGTACGTTAGCGGTTCTTATGGTTCAAGAACCAGTTGTGCGTATAGTAATTGTATAGTAGCAAAGCTACAACCGTCAGCGCCAAGGTCACCAGAAGGAGGCTCTTGTCGTCATTCAGGAAGAAAGCGTAGCCTATACCTATGCCGATGGCGATGCCACTCTCCCACCCCAAGAAGTACGTGCTCTGGGAGGTGCCACGCTGGCAATGACGGCTGAGCTTGATGAAGAACAACAAGAAACGGGTGCCTATGATGCCTATCGCCATGCCCAGCAGCAGCGGGGCGATGTACCAAACAATAGGCAACGGTCGGGTATAGACCAACAGGATGGAGGCCCCTAACAGGATAAGTCCCGTTACAATTTCACTCTTCAGTTCAGCTTCGCGGAAAACGAAGCGCTGGGCCAGCAGAGCCAGCAGGAAGCCAGCCATAATCACCCCGTAGAAGCGGTCGCTGAGTCCCAGCGACATCAGCATTCCCACCGTCACCGATATCAGCAATAAGTTCAGGAACAAAGGCATGCCGGCCGGCAGGAAGAAGCGGTCGAGGCTGAACACATGCACCGTCTCGCCAGGCGAACGGAACGGGAAGTTGATGGTCAGTATCAGGATGATGGTGCCCGAGGCACAGACCACCGACGACAGCAGTACGGCGTCGAAGTTCTTATAGTAGAACATGACCAGTCCCACAATCGGGCCCAACGACATGGCAAAGCGCGAGAACCAGGCCGCAGAATGGTTGGCCTCCGTCCGCTTGTCCGACTCGCTGGTGTCGATAATCAGCGTGCTCGACAGTATCATCTGAGCCAGTCCGAACGTGGCTCCAAAGAGGACGCGCTGCAGCACGATTACCCAGTACTCCACGTAATACCTATTCAGGCCCTGCACATAATAGAGTATCGAGATGCTGCCTATCATGGCAACGATGGAGTAGATGCAAATTCTGTTGCGGCGGAAGCGCTGCACCAGCCAGGAGCAGAAGGGGCCGAAAAGGAAGAGTCCTGCTGCGAAGGCCCCCATCGAAAGTCCCACTTCTTCCTGCGAGTACCGCTCGGTCTCAAGCAGCCAGATGGGCATGGAGGGCACCAGTATATAGACAGCCATCGCCAACAGCAGATTGGCCATTGACAACAGCCAGAAGTCACGATGCCACAGTCTGACATGAACAGGTGTGTTTTGTGTATTCATTGTCAATTTGTTTATTTGCGCTGCAAAGTTACATCAAATAAAGCGAATGACAAAGGAAAAAGGTGAAAAAGTGAGCGGCAAGTGATGCAATAAAGTGCGTTTTTGTACGTTATTATCAAGAAATGAACAAATGTGTATACCATTATATACTCACTTTCTGCCTGCTGCTCTTTGCAGGCACCACGCTCTCTGCCGCCGATTTCACGCTGAAAGGCAAGGTGGTCGACAACGACGGCAACGCTGTTGAGTTAGCTTCCGTCACCTGCGCCGAGCAAGGGAAAGTGACCATGACCAACCTAAAGGGAGAATTCAGCATCAGTCTACAATCAGCTGATTCTGTTCACGTTAAGTTCTCAATGGTTGGATACAAGACTCGCGTGCGTACCTTTGTGAAGCCAAGAGGGAACCTCACCGTCCAGATTGTGTTGCAGCAGCAGGATGCCCTGCAGGAGGTGACCGTCACCGAGCGCCGCCGCCAGACCACAGGTACCGAGCAGCTCGACATCCAGGACATCCGTAACGCACCCTCGGTCACGGGTAATGCCGTCGAGGAGCTCATTCAGCAGCAGGCCGGCGTCTCTACCCACAACGAGCTTTCCAGCCAGTATAACGTGCGTGGCGGTTCGTTCGACGAGAACGTCGTCTATATCAACAATGTCGAGGTCTACCGCCCGCTGCTCATCCGCTCCGGCCAGCAAGAGGGACTCAGCATCATCAACAGCGACATGGTCGAGAAGGTAGGTTTTTCGACTGGCGGCTTCGAGACCAAATACGGTGACAAAATGTCGTCGGTGCTCGACATCACCTACCGCAAGCCCACCCGTACCGAGGCATCAGCAACGGGCAGCCTGCTTGGAGGCTCGGTCTACGTAGGTTTCGCAACATCAGGCAACAAGAAATCTCAGACCTCAAATCTCAAATCTCAAACCTTCACCATGAGCCACGGCTTGCGCTACAAGACCAACAAATACCTGTTAGGCTCATTGGAGACCACCGGCGAGTACAAGCCCAACTTCCTGGACTACCAAACGTACATGAGCTGGACACCCAGCCGCCGTTGGACGGTTGACCTGATAGGCAATATCTCGGAAAACAGATATGAGTTCAAGCCCAAGGACCGCGAGACCAGCTTTGGCACGATGCAGGACGTGAAGTCGTTCAAGGTCTACTTCGACGGTCAGGAGAAGGACGTCTTCCGCACCTACTTCGGCACGCTCTCCATTGCCCGCCACTTCACCGACTCGGCCTCCGTGCGCCTGCTGGCCTCGGCCTTCCATACCAAGGAGCAGGAGACCTACGACATACAGGGACAGTACTGGTTAGATGACACCCAGTCGTCCGAGAATCTGGGCGTAGGCACCTACATGGAGCATGCCCGCAACTACTTGACGGCCGACGTGCAGAGCCTCAAGCTCATGGCCAACAAGCGCTTCCGCAAGCACGACTTAGAGGCCGGACTGACCATGAAATGGGAGAAAATCAAGGAGCAGTCACGCGAGTACGAGATGCGCGACTCCTCGGGCTATTCCGTCCCCCACACCAGCGACCGCCTCGACCTCATCTATACCCTAAGCTCGCAGAACGATATGTCGTCGCGGCGCATAGAAGGCTACATCCAGGACACCTACCGCTGGTCGTCGGGCTACGACGAGGAGGCGGTGGATGCCAACGACACCGGCACCTTCTACACGCTGAACTACGGCGTGCGCTTCAGCAACTGGTCGTGGAATCGCGAGACCATCGTGTCGCCCCGCGCCTCGCTGGCCATCGTTCCCGCCTTCAACCACGACGTCACCATCCGTCTGGCCACAGGCCTCTACTACCAGGCTCCATTCTTCAAGGAGTTGCGCGACACTACCACTTCGGGCGGACGAACCATCGTCACCCTCAACCAGCATATCAAGAGCCAGCGCTCCCTGCAGTTCATTGCCGCCTTCGACTACCGCTTCCGCATGGCCGACCGCCCCTTTCGCTTCACGGCCGAAGCTTACTACAAGGCACTCTCGAACCTCATCCCCTACAACGTACAGAACGTCAAGGTGACCTACTACGGCGAGAACCTATGCTCGGGCTATGCCGCCGGACTTGACCTGAAACTGTTCGGCGAGTTCGTACCAGGCACTGACTCCTGGCTCACCTTCTCGGTCATGAAGACGGGACAGAAAATGGAGGGCGGCAGCTACTTCCCCCTGCCCACCGACCAGCGTTACGCCATCAACCTGCACTTCACCGACTACTTCCCAGGCACCGAGCGCTGGAAGATGACGCTCAGGCTGGCCTACGCCGACGGACTGCCCTTCGGTGCCCCCCACCGAGGCATCGAGCAGCAGAGCTTCCGGGCTCCCGCCTACAAGCGTGCCGACATCGGTATGGCCTGGCTTGCCTATAAAAACGTTCAACGTTCAACGTTCCACCTTCAACGTTTATGGATCGGCCTCGACTGCCTGAATCTCTTTGGCATCAGCAACGTCAACAGCTACTACTGGGTAACCGACGTCACCAACCGCCAGTGGGCCGTCCCCAACTACCTCACAGGTCGTCAGATCAACGGCAAGATTACCGTGGAGTTTTAACTTTTCCGCGGACGTTGCGGAACGTCCGACGTTCGAAGCCGTAAAATACACAGAAGGACAGAAGGACATTTTGCGTATTTTATCAAGGTGAAAGGGTTAAAAAACAATAATCTTCCACGTTCAATGTTGAATGTTCAATGATAATGTTGTACCTTTGCAGCTAATTATAAATATACCAAATTTATAACGATATGAAAATTTCACACATTGAGCATCTGGGCATTGCCGTCCAGAGCATTGAAGAGAGCCTGCCGTTCTTCACTGACGTGCTGGGCTTGGAGTGTTATGCAACTGAAGTAGTGGAAGACCAGAAGGTGAAGACCGCCTTCCTGAAGTGTGGTGAGGTGAAGCTCGAGCTGCTTGAGCCGACATCACCTGAGAGCACCATCCAGAAGTGGCTCGACAAGGGCAACAAGGGCGTTCACCACGTAGCTTTCTGCATCGAGGACGGTGTGGCCAACGCTTTGGCAGAAGTGTCAGAGAAGGGCGTACGCATCATCGACGAGAAGCCCCGCAAGGGCGCCGAGGGTCTGAACATCGCCTTCCTGCATCCGAAGTCTACCTGTGGCATCCTCACAGAGCTTTGCGAACACCCGGAGTAAAATTGAAGAATTGAAGAATTAAAGAATTGAAATAAAAAGATGTCAAAGCAATTAGAAAAGATTAAGCAACTCATCGAGAAGCGCGAACAGGCCCGTCTCGGTGGTGGTGAGAAAGCAATCCAGAAACAGCACGACCGCGGCAAGTACACCGCTCGCGAGCGCATCGACATGCTGCTCGACCAAGGTTCGTTCGAAGAGTACGACATGTTCAAGGAGCATCGTTGCCACAACTTCGGTATGGAGAAAAAGCAGTTCCCTGGCGACGGTGTCGTTGCCGGTAGCGGTACCATCGACGGCCGTCTGGTCTTCGTCTTCGCACAGGACTTTACCGTCCATGCCGGTTCTCTGTCTGAGACCATGAGCCAGAAGATCTGTAAGGTCATGGATATGGCCATGAAGATGGGCGCTCCCTGTATCGGTATCAACGACTCGGGTGGCGCACGTATTCAGGAGGGTATCAACGCGCTGGCCGGCTACGCCGAGATTTTCGAGCGTAACATCCTCGCCTCGGGTGTCATTCCCCAGATTTCCGGTATCTTCGGCCCCTGCGCCGGTGGTGCCGTCTACTCCCCCGCCCTCACCGACTTCACGCTGATGATGGAGAACACCTCTTATATGTTCCTCACCGGTCCGAAGGTGGTGAAGACCGTCACGGGCGAGGACATCGACCAGGAGCACCTCGGCGGTGCATCGGTACACTCTACGAAGTCGGGTGTGACCCACTTCACGGCCAAGACCGAGGAAGAAGGCCTGCAGATGATCAAGACGCTGCTGTCGTATATTCCTTCTAATAATATGGAGGTGGCTCCTCGCCGCAAGTGCGACGACCCCATCAACCGCATGGAGGACTCACTGAACGAGATTATCCCCGAGAACCCCAACGAGGCTTACGATATGTACAAGGTCATCGCTGCCATTACTGACAACGGCGAGTTCTTCGAGGTGCAGCCTAAGTTCGCTAAGAACATCATCGTCGGCTTTGCCCGCTTCAACGGCCAGAGCGTCGGTATCGTGGCCAACCAGCCTACCTGCTATGCTGGTGTGCTCGACGTGAACGCCTCTCGTAAGGGTGCCCGCTTCGTCCGTTTCTGCGACGCCTTCAACATTCCCATTGTGTCGCTCGTCGACGTTCCCGGCTTCCTGCCCGGCACGGGTCAGGAGTACAACGCCGTCATCCTGCACGGTGCCCAGCTGCTCTACGCTTACGGCGAGGCTACCGTTCCCAAGATTACGGTCACGCTGCGTAAGTCGTACGGTGGTTCACACATCGTGATGGGTTCTAAGCAGCTGCATACCGACTTGAACTACGCATGGCCCTCAGCTGAGATTGCCGTGATGGGTGCCTCTGGTGCTGCTGCTGTGCTCTACGCTAAGGAAGCCAAGGCCAAGAAGGAAGCTGGCGAGGACGTCAAGGCCTTCATCGCCGAGAAGGAGGACGAGTACAACGAGCTCTTCGCTAATCCTTACCAGGCAGCTAAGTACGGCTACATCGACGATGTCATCGAGCCGCGCAACACGCGCTTCCGCATCTGCCGCGGTCTGGCTCAGCTGGCTACCAAGCGCGACGCTCTGCCTGCCAAGAAGCACGGTAACATTCCTATGTAATGGATAATTGATAATTGACAATTGATAATTGACAATGAACAAAAACGAAGTTTATGCTGCCATAGCTCTTGCCCTGCACGAGCATCTTGGTAATAACGTCCACGATGTGGAGCCCGGCATCATTACGATTGCCGAGCATCCCACACAGTGGAACGGCTATGCCCAGACAATGACAGCTCACCCCTAAATCATGAGTAGAGAATGAAACAGTATAAATATACCATCAACGGTAACAAATACGAAGTTGCCATCGGCGACATTGTCGGCAATGTAGCTACGCTGACAGTCAACGGCGAGGAGTTCAAGGTCGAAATGGAGCAAGAACCCGAGCCCGAGAAGAAGAAGCCCGTAGTACGTCCTGCGGCTGCGGCAGCTGCTCCTGCTGCTGAGGGTCAGGAGACGGCTGTTGCCAACAAGGCCAATGCCCTGAAGGCTCCGCTGCCTGGCGTCATCACCGACATTCTTGTAGAAGTAGGTCAGGAAGTAGAGGCTGGTCAGAACGTGATTGTTCTGGAAGCCATGAAGATGGCCAACAACCTGCAGGCCGAAAAGTCAGGAAAAGTCACCGCCATCTGCGTGCAGGTTGGTCAGAGCGTGATGGAAGACGAGGCGCTGGTTGTCATCGAGTAGACTTCTGACATTTGTCTATCCACTCTTTAAGCACTCCTCGGGGAACGCCTCGCTGGAGTGCTTTTTCTAATTCCTCAAGGGCTTCCTTACGTCTTTCGAGCTTGAGCAGCAGGTCAACCTTGCTCACCACATAGTCTACGTTCTGCGGCTGACGGCTGATGGCTTCGTCCCAGTCGTAGAGCGCTACGTCATATTGCTGCTGCGACGTCTCGAAGACGGCACGGGCCACATAGCACACCACGGAGTCGCGAAACATCTCCACCATCTGGTTATACTGGTCTCTGGCGTCCGTCACGCGCCCCATCCGGGCATACACCGTAGCGAGTCCGAGACGAGCCTCCATGTGGGTGGGCATCTTTCTGAGAAACGCTTCGTAGTCGCTTCTCGCCATCGCATACTGCCGCTGGTTCGTCAGACAATAGGCCCGATAGTACAGGGCTGCCGGGTTGTCAGGTTCAATCATGAGCACCTTGCCATACTCATCAATAGCATAGTCCCATTGCCCCAACTGGATATTGACGGCAGCCTTCCTGAGTCTCAGGTCGGTCGAGCGCGGTTCACGGTCAATCATCCTGTTCAGCACCGTCAGCGAGTCGCGCCATTGCTGTGCGGTCTGCGCCGTCGTCGTTTGTGTTGTTGCAACCGCTATCAGCAGCAATATCAGCTTCTTCATTTCCGCAGTTCGGTTAATTCCTTGTTGTAGTTCTTCTTCAGTCGGCGAATGGCGCGGTTGCGTATCTGCCTGACGCGCTCCCGCTTCAGGTTCAGGTCCTCGGCTATCTCTGCCATCGTCTCGTGCTCACGGTCGAGTCCGAAGAAGCGGTTGATGACTTGCATCTCACGCTCGCTGAGCGACATCAGCGCCAGCTCTACGGCACGTTCTATCGCCTCGCTGTAGACGCGCTCATCAGCCTGTGGCGAGTCCTGGTTGACCAGTACCGACAGCAGACTTAAATTGGTACGCCCGCCCAAGGGGGCATCCACCGACAGGGCCTTCCCCTGGTGCTTGGCCAGTTTGTCGGCATCCTTCGGCACTTTGTAGATGCCGTTCTGCTCCTCAATGGCACGTTCCATCTGCCGGCGCACATACGGCGCCGCAAAAACCACGAAGCGCGTCCCGCGTGAAGCATCAAACTTGGCCGCTGCCGTCATCAGCCCTAAATTGCCTTCGCTGATGAGGTCGTCCAACTGCAAGCCCTGCCCACGATAGAGCGAGGCCATCTTCACCACAAAACGCAGGTTGGCCTGCACCAGACGCCCCAAGGCACGCTGGTCACCCTGTTTGATACGCTCCGACAGTTCGCGTTCCTGCTCGTCAGTCAGCAACTTTTCCTGCCCTATTTCGTCCAAATAATTGTTTAAGCCGTTGTCCGTCATCTTAAAAAATGTATTTATTGGTGCAAAGATACGACTTTTTTCGTATTTTTGCACCCTGATATGAAAAGATTTATATTATTTTGTATGCTTGGCTGCTGGCTGACAGCCGCTGCCGCGCGTCCCAAGGTGGGACTGGTTTTAGGAGGAGGAGGCGCCAAGGGTGCTGCCGAAGTAGGTGTCATCAAGGTGCTCGAACAGGCTGGCATCCCCATCGACTACATCGCCGGAACGAGCATGGGCTCTATCGTCGGCGGGCTCTATGCAGCTGGCTATACCTCAACCGAGCTCGACTCCATGTTCTGTCAGCAGGAGTGGCTGTCGCTCATTACCGATCGCCGCAACGACCTGGGCAACGAGCCCTATAAGGTGAAAGACGGCGTGACCTATATCTTCGGATTTCCCGTTATGGGCAACGTCAGCGAGGGCGACATCGGCGGCTTCGGCGTCATGCGCGGCGAGCGTGTAGAACAGGTCATCGACTCGATGGCTCATGCCAAGGGCTGTCGCGACTTCAAGTCACTCCGTATTCCCTTCCGCTGTGTGGCTGCCGACTTCCGCACCGCTACGGAGGTCGTGTTCAGCGAAGGCAAGCTCTCGAAGGCCATCCGGGCGTCCATAGCCATTCCCGGCATCTTCAAGCCCGTCAACCACGACGGCATGAAGCTGGTCGACGGCGGCATGCTCAACAACCTGCCTGCCGACGTTGTCAAGAAGATGGGTGCCGACATTATCATCTCCGTCGACCTGCAACAGGACGAGCCGGTAGCCCGCACTCCCGACTACGACTTCAGTATGATTAGCGGCGTGGCAGAGATGTTAGGCTTCGGCGGACTCCTCGATTGGGTCGCCAACCGTCCCGATATCACGAAATACGCCGAAAACAAGGCGCTCTCCACCGTCTGCATCTCCCCCATCCTGCCCAACATGGACGCCTCCAGCTTCGGCAACAAGAACAGCCGCAGGATGATCAAGATGGGCGAAGACGCAGCCATGAAACATTGGGACGAACTGATGCGGATAAAAAAGCAAATCACGCCATTGGACATACAACAATAAAAGTGTGACCTCTGTTGTGCACTTGCAAGGCAAGAAGCTCGAGCGTCGTTCAGCCCTCGATGTCATGAAGTCTTCCTTGTCCCGTTGCACTCGGGGTA
>JAEEGH010013014.1_pt1 | contig 18555 bp, 13 predicted proteins | sample 9134181 | NCBI WGS metagenome assembly JAEEGH01 (sample SAMN16246544, study PRJNA631951) | gut metagenome | biome: gut microbiome; feature: rumen; material: DP-attached | host: Bos | place: Iran: Karaj | collected 2018-10 | reverse complement strand
TACGCAGTCAAAGAAATCTACACCGCGGTCGACCGCCTCGAGTATGTTCGCCGGAGTACCGACGCCCATCAGGTAAACGGGCTTCTCAAGCGGCAGATAAGGCGTAACGGCCTCGATGATCCTGTACATGTCCTCGTGGCTCTCGCCCACCGCAAGACCACCAATCGCGTATCCGGGAAGGTCCAGCTCCGAGATCCGCTTCGCATGCTCGATACGGATATCCTCGAAGATGCCGCCCTGATTGATGCCGAAGAGCATCTGGTCCGGATTGACCGTGCCTTCCGTTCTGTTCAGCTCATCAAGCTTCGCCTTGCAGCGCATCAGCCATCTCGTCGTCCTGTCAACGCTCGGCTGTATGTACGCTCGCTCGGCCACGCTCGAAGGACACTCGTCGAAAGCCATCGCTATCGTAGAGCCCAGATTCGACTGGATCTGCATGCTCTCTTCCGGTCCCATGAAAATGCGCCGTCCGTCTATATGTGAATTAAAGTAAACGCCTTCTTCTTTTATCTTACGCAGGCCCGCCAGCGAGAAAACCTGGAATCCGCCCGAATCCGTAAGTATGGGACGGTCCCAGTTCATGAACTTGTGGAGTCCGCCCATTTTTTTGACTATCTCGTCGCCGGGTCTGACGTGAAGGTGGTAAGTATTGGAAAGTTCCACCTGCGTCCCGATCTCCTTTAAGTCCATCGTGGAGACCGCACCCTTTATCGCGCCGACTGTTCCGACGTTCATGAAAACCGGGGTCTGGATCACTCCGTGGACTGTATGGAATTCGCCCCGTTTGGCATTGCCGTCACGGCAGATCAGTTTATACATAGTGCCCCCGTGTTTCGCGTCCGAAGTATCCGGACGTCCTGCTTTTCATTTTTCCGTAACATTAACATTATACACGCATTATGAGATTTTATCAACCAGATTCTGTCAAAACGCATAGCTGCAGGCTTTTCCGTGAGCAGATGGTTATTGCCAAGAGGCCTTTTATAAAATATAGTAGTTATGAGAGTTAACAGGGACGGGAGCATCATTATCAGGAGGAAAGATATGAATATAGTTTTCTTGGAGGCCAATACACTTGGCGACGATGTTGATCTGAGCAAGTTTGAAAAGCTGGGGACCGTAAAGACATATCCCTTGAGCGATCCGGCAAAGAACGCCGAAAGATGCACGGACGCCGACGTGGTCGTTCTTAATAAGATTCCCGTGAACGCTTCGCTGCTCGACGGGAACGACCGCACGAAGCTTGTGTGCATAACAGCGACCGGCACTAATATCGTTGATTTCCCTTACGTTAATTCGCGCGGCATCGCGATAGCGAATGTAAAGGGCTATTCGACCGAATCCGTTGTCCAGCATACATTTGCCCTCGCGTTCTATCTCTGGGAGCGCATGCATTATTACGATACCTTTGTAAAGAGCGGCGACTATGCGAGGAGCGATGTGTTCAGCCATTTCACCGAGAAATTTCATGAGCTTGCGGGACATACCTGGGGCGTCATCGGTCTGGGCACTATCGGAAAGCGCGTCGCGGAGATCGCGAAGTGCTTCGGATGCAAAGTGATCTATTATTCCACGAGCGGCAAACATGACGAGCCGGGCTTTGACCGTGTCGACCTCGACACCCTGATGCGTGAGTCCGATGTGATCAGCGTTCACGCGCCTCTCAATGACGCTACAAAGGGTCTGGTCGGAAAGCGCGAGCTGGGTCTTATGAAGAAATCCGCGATAATACTGAATCTCGGAAGAGGCGGGATCATCGACGAAGCAGATTTAGCCGATGCTCTTGAAGCAGGCACGATCGCGGGCGCAGGCACAGACGTGCTGACAAAGGAACCGATCGCTGCGGACAATCCTCTTATGAGAATAAAGGACAGCGGAAAGCTCGTGATCACGCCGCATATAGCGTGGGCTTCGGTCGAGGCGAGGATCAGGTGCGCGGACGAGGTGTTCCTTAATATAGAAGCGTGGACGAGAGGGGAAGAAAGGAATATTTGCAGATAAACGTTCCTCGAAAATACCTCGGAACGAGCGCAAACTGCGTGAAACGCTGCCTTGCATTAGAAAAAGCACGTTGGATCATCGTGACTTTTTCTGAACAATGCAAGGTCAGCAATAAAAAACCGCCACAGTTGTGACGGCTTTTTTATTGCTGATTTGCGCAGGGGCAGTAGGATTCGAACCCACGACCCGCGGTTTTGGAGACCGATATTCTACCAGCTGAACTATACCCCTGTACTTACTCGCGTTTTTCACGCGCGAACATTATATTACTATAGCATTTTTAAAAAGTCAACTTTTTTCTGCCACAAAACTAGTCCTTTTTCGTGATTGTTTTTTTTGCCCCCAAAACATATAATACATACAGTACGGAAGTCCGCCCCAAGTGGTTGGGTGATACGGGCAGACTGACGCAGGCGGTTTATCCCGCAGATTTATAAGGAGGAAGAAGTATGAAAAGATTTTTCAAGTTACTGGCGGTTCTTCTCGCTATGGTACTTGTTGCAGGCGCTCTTCCCGAGAGATCGGTCTCTGCAGCGACCACCGTTTCCGTGAAGGCTCCCTCTAAGGCGATCTTCGTCGGAGGCTGCACGGGTACAAAGGCCAGCGGCAAAAAGGCCAGCTACAAGTCCACCTTGAAGGTCAAGAGTCTTCTGACAGGATTTGATGCAGACACTATGACCCTCAAGCTTACCACGAGCGATAAGAAGATCGCTTCGGTCAGCAACAAAACTTATAAGGTAAAGGCTGTCGCTCCCGGCACCGCTACCATCACTGTAAAGGTTTACAACAAGACAGACAAAAAGAAGCCCATCACCACCTCTTCATTCGAGGTTACGGTTAAGAAGAATGCATCCGCATCCGACCTGACCTACAAGGGCATCACAGCAGGCGAGACCTACACCGTAGGCCAGTCGCTCACAGTATCTCTTCCCAAGGGAACCGATACCGATAAGCGCCGCCTCACTTCGGCTAATGACAACGCTACGGTTAAGTCCGCAGGCACCAACAAGTGGACCGTTAAGATCGTTAAGGAAGGCGCTATCGAGCTTCTCGCAGAAGCTTACATGAGCTCGAGCTACAAGGGCGCTACCGCTTCGAAGACCATCAAGGCTACCGCAGAGTCTGAGGACAAGCCTCTGGTTATCGGCGTTGAGCAGAAGTCGCTTAAGAGCTTCGTGATCACCGGACTTCAGGACGAGATCGAGAAGGAAGACATCAAGTTTTACACCATCTCGGGCGCTGATATCAAGACCGGCAGAGAAGCTTACATCAACGAAGTTAAGTATAATGCAAAGACCGGTGAAGCTACCGTTACCACATTTACCGACAGCGATCTCGTTGGCGGCACCGTATACTATGTAGAAGTTGACGGCTCCGTTGCAAAGTTCACCGCTGCAAGCGCATCGCTCGCCGATGTTAAGAAGCTCGAGCTCGAGACCACAGAGGTAAAGGTCAACACCAGCACCACTCTTTCATTCAAGTACTACAACGGCGACGGCATCGACATCACCGGCAAGGTTAAGTCTCTCGTTAACGCCACCAACCTCGTAGTCGAGCTTGTTCCCGCTGCCGATGACGCTTACATGATCGGTCAGGAGATCATGATCAACTCCGCGGACAAGACCTACGGAATCAAGGCTACCCTTACAACCGGCGTTGATACCAAGACCAACGAGCTGATCAAGGTTATCGGTTCCGGCGCTGTTAAGTCCTATCAGGACAAGATCGACAACAGCCAGAACCTCTACGCTATCGTTGTCGACGACGGCGTATACATGGCAAAGAAGGACGCTCAGACCGCACTTACGATCAAGCTCGGTGATACTGCAAATGTCCTCGAGGCACTGTTCTACAACACCGATAAGACCTATAAGACATTCGCTGAGACAGGTTATGCCATCAGCTCAACCAACCCCGCTGTTCTTATGATCGGCGCGAAGAGCTCCACCAACGGATATGTTCTTAATCCCGTTAATGTTGGCGACACAGCGATCCTGATCTCCGAAGGCCCTACATTCGATGCGAACAAGGTTGTTGCTACCGTTCCGGTCAAGGTTATGGCTGCAAGAAAGGCTACGACCTTCACCGTTACACAAAGCAAGACAGATCTGAACACCAACTCGCTTGTCGGCGATTACATTACATTCACCGCTACAGCCTTTGACCAGTACCTCGAAAAGATCGACGGCGCCACCTTCAAGATCGAGCAGGATGAGAATTCCAAGGTTGCTACCGGAACATTCTCCGGCTTCTCCTTCTACACCGATTCCTGCACTATTGACGGCTCTTCCTTTACCTCTTCCGGTAAGGGCGGAAACCATGTTACCTTCAGCATCACCTGCAACGAGATCGAGAACTGCGCTGCAAGACCTTTCACCGTATATGTAAAGGATGTTGCTCCCACAGATGTAAGCACTCTCTGGGTACCCAGCAATACAAAGATGAGCGTGATCGGCGAAGAAACACTCGACACCATGCTCAAGAACGGCGTACAGGATAATAAGGGTGCTTCAGTTTCCGCAACCTTCGTTAAAAACGTTGACGGAAGAGAGTATTATGTCGGCGAAGCGATCGGAACTCCTCTTAAGCTGGATCCCACAAAGAACGCTTCGACACTTACCGCTGCATACCTCGGCGTTACAAAGGATCAGTCCTATCTGTACTTCACCGTACAGCTTGACGGCAAGATCATCGATCCACTGGATTCCGCTTACTCGGGCCTGATTACGGTTGGTTCCAACGATATCGAGATCAAGCCTTTCAAGATGGGCGGCAAGCTCGCAAAGGGAACCTACACGGTTACCGTTTACAAGCTTATCCCGAAGGATAACGGTTCCGCAGTCATCACCCTCGGTACAAAGCAGATCAGGGTTGTAGAGAGTGAGGCAGATACCACATTCTCGAAGATCGCTACCGAAGCTTCGGGTTCGCTTCCCGCGATCCTCGGAAGCTGCTTCAAGCTTTACTACGAAGGCACCGATGTTACCGCTAACATCAACACTGCAGATTACACCGGTCCCGACAGCAACTCCGGCGCAGTATATGTTCGCAGCATTACAGTCGGTGGACTTTACAGCTCGGCTTACGGCTCCTTCACTGCTCAGATTCCTGTGAACGAACTCGTATACATCAAATAATAAAAACAATTTCCGACGGGCAGGTTGCCAAGCGATCTGCCCGTTACTTGTGCGGAAAGTGCACAAAAAAGATACGCAAAGGATTGCATATATGTCAAAGGACCGCATCACCGAAAGAAAACACCGCCGCCATGTGAGGCTTTTCGCCTTGCTGGCCGCCATAGTCAGACCTTTTTTCAAAAAGAAGTTCAACTTCGTCTGCGACGATCTTTCGCAGATCGAAGGACCGTACCTTCTTCTCTGCAACCATACCACGAATTACGATCCCATCTTCGTCGGCCTCGCCGCATCGAAACAGCTCTATTTCGTGGCCAGCGAACATATCACGAGGAAGCGCTTCCTGTTCGGGCTCCTGAACTTCATCTTCGCCCCGATCATTCATCACAAGGGCAAAGCAGGAGTCAATACCGTTGCAGAAATGCTGCGCTGCCTCAAGGCAGGCTACAATGTCGCGATATTCCCCGAGGGCAACCGTTCGTTCAACGGACTCACGCTCCCCTTCCTTTCCACGATAGGAAAGCTCGCGCGCAAATCCGGTGCGAAGCTCATAACCTATAAGCTGGAAGGCGGATATCTGACGCAGCCCCGCTGGAGCTTTTCGCTCCGCAAAGGAAAGCTCGCAGGCAAGCTCGTGCATGTATACGATGCGGATGAGCTGAAGGGAATGACCGACGACGAGGTGAATTCCGCGATCGAGCGCGACCTTTATGAGGATGCGTTTAAGACTCAGGAGAAGGAACATATCCCGTTCAAGGGAAAGAGACTCGGATACGGCCTTGAGACCACACTTTTCATGTGCCCCAAGTGCAGACGCATCGGACAGTTAAAGAGCAGCAACACCGGCATTTCCTGTGAATGCGGCTACAGCGCGGAGTATAACGAATACGGCGAGCTGACCTGCCCGGACGGCACAAAGACCACGATCGCGGCCTGGGACGCTTACCAGAGGGAAAGTCTTGAAAAAGAAATGATGACGGCGAACGCATCGCATTCCGACCGCGTCATTTTCGAAGACGAGATCAGGCTGCTGCATATCGGCAACGAACACTCAGTCACCGAGTCAAAGAAGACCCGTCTCAAAGCCTTCTGCGACCATGTCGAAGTCGGAGACAGAAAGCTGCTGCCTTCGGATGTTTCGGGCGTAGCGGTGCATTCGCGCAATACGATCGTTACCTATGACGCCGCGACCGGTGCGCAGTATGAAATAAAGGGCACGAACGAACTGTTCAATGCCCTTAAGTATCTTTATCATTATGAGATCACGAAATCCCAAGCATCCTGCTGATGCCCCAGAGTATCATCAGATGTGCCGGATAGAAGAAATAAAAGAAATATTTCATCTTAAAGCCCCGTTTACCGTTATACAGCGCGATCGGGACCGTACCCGCGAGAGCGGGGATCTCACCTAATATCAAAACACAGGACAGGGCGTGGGCCGCACAGGTTCCAAGCCTTGTCTTTTTAAATTGATACAGGAGAAATATCGTAAATATCCCCAACATGTAATAATCGGTCATGAGGAACTGCGCGACCGCCGCAAAAGCCGCCAGCGTAAGTATTTTCATTACGATCCGGGCCGCCCGTATACCTTCCGGTACAGAGCCGTCCCCGCTCTGTACCCCTGCTCCGAGCTTCGCTATCCGCTCCATACAGATCATCATCAGGAGTCCCAGCGCCAGCGTAAAGTAAACATTCTGATACGGCGCGTACCACGCCGACCTGAAGAAGCAGAGATCGAACGGGACCTCCGATATCACTCCGAAGATCACCAGTCTCGAAAAATACTTCCAGCCATTCTTTGTCCTCGAAAAACCCTCTACCAGCAGAAAACAGAAAATCGGGAAGGCTATCCTTCCGATGCCCCTCAGCACTTTGTCCAGCATATATAGCCGGTCGTAATCCATTCCGAAAAGCAGTTCGTCCGGATGCTGTACCGCAAAATTCTCGATTATTCCCGCGCCGACATGATCGATGAACATAGTGATCACGGCGATAAGCTTTAAAGTACTTCCGCTCAGGCCGTGCTTTGCGACGAAGCTTTCAAAGCCTGTCTTTTCCTCCGCAGACTCAAGCGGGCTCTCCCCCTCTTTAGAATCGGCTTCCAGCCGATTCTGTTTCCTTTCGGGATAATTCTCTAGCAAGGTTAACCCCCTATATCGTCCAATTCGAAGTCAAGCGAAGTAAGCAGGCTGAGATCCGCGTCGGGCTCGGCCACAAGCCTTCTCGACTGGTTCAGTATCGCTTCCTCGATCTTGTTTCTGGCGAGACGTCCGTTGCCGGCGTCTGCCGCGCGAACCGCCTGAACGGCGTTAAAGTATGCAAGGAGCGCAGGTTCCGCGCCCTCGTCGATCGAGTAGCCCTTTGACGCCGCATTGATCTTCGCGATCGCAAGAAGCTCTTCTCCGGTATAATCCGGGAAATTGATAATGTTCGGGAAGCGGCTCTTAAGACCTGAGTTCGCTGTCAGGAACTGCTGCATTTCTTTTGAATAACCCGCAAGGATAACGATCAGATTGTCGCGGTTGTCCTCCATGCCCTTTACCAGCGTGTCGATAGCCTCAAGTCCGAAGGAGTCGTCCTTGCCGCGGTACAGGCTGTACGCCTCGTCGATGAAGAGCACGCCGCCGATCGCGGAATTGATGACCTGGTTGGTGAGCGGCGCGGTATGTCCGACATAACGTCCGACAAGGTCCGCACGCGAAACCTCGACGAGCTGTCCGCCGGTCAGGACTCCGATAGCCTTCAGGTATCTGCTTATGATGCGCGCGATCGTGGTCTTGCCCGTTCCGGGGCTGCCCGTAAAGATCATGTGCTTGCTGACCTCGGAGGCCTTTAAGCCCTCCTCGCGTCTGCGGATCTGCGCGCGGTAATATTCCTCGAGGCTGAAGATATACTCCTTGATGGTCTTCAGGCCTACTATCTTGTCCATTTCTGCCTTCACGGCCTCTATCTCGCCCGTATAGCTGTTCGGGAGCGTGCCGAGCAGATTAATCTGTCTGCCCGCGATATCCGCGTAAACAATGCCGCCTTTTACCGAAAGCACGGCCTGCGTATCCTTCTCAAGGTCCTCCTCGAGTCTGATCTGTGCAAGTCCTTTAAGGCAGTTCTCATAGAAATCAAGGATACCCGCAAGTCCTGCGTTCTTCTCGGACTTTGTGACCGCATATGCCACGAAATCCTCAGCGCAGGTCACCTTAAAGCCCAGCTGACGGTCGGCTCTTTCAACAAGCTCCGCCTGCTCGCGCTCGGAGATCCTATGCAGCGCGTCTGCGTCCAGCTTCGCGGTCGTGCAGACATCTCCCAGTGCGTTTATAAAAGGCGCGCCGAAGCAGTCAGCAAGCTTCTCGAGCTTCTTCGTGCTGATGAAAACAAGGTATTTGTCTTTCGCGGAAAGAGTTCCCACCGCGTCGTTCGCAAGTCCGTTGCTGACGCTGATCAGCTGGCCGTTCTGAAGGATGTATCTCGAAGCGAGCCTGCACTCACCGGTCATAACGAGCTCACTTAAGGTGTTCAGGTATGCGGTGTGGCAGCTGTCGTAATTCTCTATCAGAATGATCTGCGACTTGCTCATGAGAGCCGAATACAGATCCTGGAGGAAAAGCTTCTCTTCGGTCGATGTCGGATACAGGGAAAGGTCCATAATGCGGATCTCGCCCGAACGGATGACCTTCCTCGCCGCAAGCTCCTTCGCCATGGTCTTTAAAGCCAGATGGCGTCCGGTGTTCTCATCGCCGTTCACGTAAATGCTGTTCAGGGCCATCTTGGCCTTCGGAGGCATGACTGCGGGACGCTTGAAAGCGATCAGCAGCTTCTTTAAGAACTCTTCCTGTCCGAAAACGGTCTGTCCGACAGTCTCGTCAACGCCCTTGAACGCCTGCGCGTCCACCGCAACGGGAGTCTCCTCTACAGGAGCCGTGGCCTTTTCCGAAAGATCGGGCCCGAAATCCGCCTCAAGGTTCTTGCCGAGCTCATCGAGCTCCTTCTGGATGTCAAAATGCGAATCGGGCATATTTATATCGATGCCGCGCTCCTCGCACATGCGCATGATATCCATATTTTCCCTGATGATCGAGCTCGTGTCGGGAAGTCTTCTTCCGGTGATCTCCTTCAGGTTGTCCAGCAGGCTTCCGCCGTTCTTTTTCTTAAGTTTTTCGGCTTCCTTTATCTCATCAAGTGTGTAATTGCTCTTTTTGCCTCCGAGTATGTTGCTCAGAGCCTCGTCGATCTGATCTCTCATTTCTGCTCCGTCCCGGGTTTCCCCGTATAAAAAGTTTACGGGCAGGCGCTGCTGTGGCGCCCGCCCGCTATATTAGATTTTAAGTCCGCCAAACGTCCGCGTCAAGCCGAATCGTACTTCCGGATGATGTTCTCGGCGGCTTCTTTCTTGGAAAGTCTGAAATTCATCGCCATCTTCTCGATGTAATGATGAGCTTCGTCCTCCTTCATGCCCTCATTCTCGATAAGATACCATTTTGCACGGTTCATCGTTCGGATCTCGTTGATCTTCTCTTCGACCGACGCCTGCTTCTGCTCCATCTGTCTGAGCCTCTCGCGCGCCGAGCACATCATGCGCAGCGTCTGGGACACCATCATGCCCGAGGTAGGCTTCGCGATGACCATTACGCCCGATTCCATGACCTTCGCGTAAATGTCGTCATACATCTCGTTCTTTACAAAAAGGAGCACTCCGCTGCTGCCCTCGGCGCAAATGTCCGAAGCCAGCCTGCTGCCGAACTCGTCACGCAGCGGTGCATTGATCAGGACCAGATCGTATTTCACGTCGATCATGAGCCTGCGCGCTTCCCCTGCGGTCTCGGCACATCTTACGGGCCAGTATGTCGTAGGCGGGAGCAATGCCATGGTCGATTTATTGAACTGCTCCGAAGGTGATACGATGAGCACGCTGTACGTGCTGTCCCTGAAAACCATGCAGATGCCCCCTTTCCCGTGTATTTTTGAAGTTTTCGGTTATCTCTCGCAATATGCCCTGATGATCGATTCCGGGAGATACTTCTTTAAGAAGCTGCTCTTCTTTGCGGCCGCGATCGCCTCCTTGAGGTTTGCGGGCAAAGGCTTGTACTTTGCGGTCAGCTCGGGTCCCGCCGTGAAGAGATTGATGTCAGCGCTCTCGGGCAGCTCCATCTTCTTCGAAATGCCCTCAAGCCCCGCATAGATCAAAAGCGTAAACGCAAGATAAGGGTTCGCGGTGGGATCGGGCGAGCGAAGCTCCATATAGGGGTTCTGCCTTGCGGCCGGCACCCTGATCAGCTGCGAACGGTTCTCGGACGACCAGGAAATGTACTTCGGCGCCTTGTTGCTGCCGATCCTCTGATACGAATTCTCGATCGGATTGAGGAAAAGCGTGATATCGCAGATCCGGTTCATGATCCCGGCTATCATATGATCCAGAAGGTTCTTCTTGTTGTTATTGATCGAAATATTGATATGGAAGCCGCTTCCGGGGCTGTCCGAAAGAGGTCTCGGAGAGAAATCTGCGCAAAGACCGTTCATCGCAGCGATCGAGCGTACAACCGATTTAAACGTGATCGCGTTGTCTGCCGCAGTGAGCGGATCGGAATAGTGGAAATCGATCTCGTTCTGTCCGGGGCCTTCCTCATGGTGCGAAGTCTGGGGCTTCATACCCATCTGCATAAGCGTCCTGCAGATCATGCGGCGCACGTTCTCGCCCTTGTCCGCGGGAGCCACGTCCATATAACCCGCATTGTCATAAGGCTCAAAGGTCGGACGTCCGTCCGAATCCGTCTTGAACATGTAGAATTCGAGTTCGGAACCAAAATTGAACTCAACGCCTGCCTTCTTCGCGTCCTCGACCGCCTTCTCGAGAAGGGATCTCGAATCGCTCTCGAGCACTCTTCCGTCGGGATATTTAACGGTGCAGAACATGCGGACAACGCCGCCGTCCTCCGATCTCCAGGGAAGCGATGTAAGCGTCGACGGATCGGGATAAAGGAAAAGATCCGAGCGCACGTCTCCTCCGAAGCCCGCGATCGCGGAAGCATCTATGGCGATACCGTACTCAAAGGCTCTCTCGAGCTCAGAGGGCAGGATCGCAATGTTCTTCAGCTTGCCGAAAACATCGCAGAAAGCAAGTCTGATGAACCAGACATTCTCCTGTTTAACATACTGCAGAACTTCATCCTTTGTGTATTTCACGATATTACCTCCTCTTCACAACCCGCTATACCCACTCTTGTTCTTCCGACAGAAATCGTTTTCGCCGGACTCATTAGATTTTTTATAGCAGATACTCCCCCCGCATGTCAATGCTCCAAAAAGGCCCTAAAAGCCTTAATTTTTTTAGGATTGCATAATTTTCTTTTTTTATGAATAACTATTGACTTTTTTGCTTTAACGCTGTAAAGTACAATGCAACGGGACAATGACGTCCAAAGAGGCCGGATGCCTCTTTTTGTCATGGTCCCTTTTCGCATTTTATAAGCGAGATGACCATTTAAACCGGAAAAATATTGAAAAAGGAGAAAGATAAAATGTTTAAGACACAGTACGTTAAGAAAGTTTACGACAAGGTAGCGGCAACCAATGCGGAGCAGCCCGAGTATCTTCAGGCGGTACGCGAAGTTCTCATGACCATCGAGCCCCTGCTCGAGGAGAATCCCAAGCTCGAGGAGCAGGGTATCCTTGAGAGGATCGTTGAGCCCGAGAGACAGATCATGTTCCGCGTTGCATGGGTTGACGATGCAGGCAAGGTTCAGGTTAACCGCGGATACAGAATTCAGTTCAACTCCGCTATCGGACCTTACAAGGGAGGTCTCCGCTTCCATCCTTCAGTAAACCTTTCCATCATAAAGTTCCTCGGCTTTGAGCAGATCTTCAAGAACAGCCTTACAGGCCTTCCCATGGGCGGCGGTAAGGGCGGTTCCGATTTCGATCCCAAGGGTAAGTCCGACGGCGAGATCATGCGTTTCTGCCAGGCATTCATGACCGAGCTCGCAAAGCACATCGGTCCCGACACCGACGTTCCCGCAGGTGACATCGGCGTAGGCGGACGTGAGGTAGGTTTCCTCTTCGGTCAGTACAAGAGACTCCGCAACGAGTTCACCGGCGTTCTTACCGGTAAGGGACTTGATTTCGGCGGATCCTTCACCAGAACAGAAGCTACAGGTTACGGCCTCTGCTATCTCACCGCTGAAATGCTCAAGTGCATGAAGGGCGAGAGCTTCCAGGGCAAGACCGTTGTTATCTCCGGTGCCGGCAATGTTGCTATCTATGCAGCACAGAAGGCTACACAGCTCGGCGGCAAGGTTGTTGCAATGTGCGACTCCAACGGCTACATCTACGATCCCAACGGCGTTAACCTCGACGTTATCAAGGACATCAAGGAGATCAAGAGACAGCGCATTAAGGAATACGCTTCACGCGTAGCAGGTTCCGAGTACCATGAGGGCTGCTCCGGCATCTGGACCATCAAGTGCGATATCGCTCTTCCCTGCGCTACCCAGAACGAGATCGACGAAGACTCCGCAAAAGCACTCGTTGCGAACGGCGTAATGGCAGTTGCAGAGGGCGCTAACATGCCTTCCACTCCCGAAGCCATCGAAGTATTCCAGAAGGCAGGCATCCTCTTCGCTCCCGCGAAGGCAGCAAACGCAGGCGGCGTTGCATGCTCAGGTCTTGAGATGAGCCAGAACTCCATGAGATATATGTGGACCTTCGAAGAGGTTGACGCGAAGCTCAACCAGATCATGGTAAACATCTTCCACAACATCTACGATGCTTCCAAGAAGTACTCGGACGGCATGGATCTTGTTGCAGGCGCGAACATCGCAGGCTTCAAGAAGGTTGCGAACGCAATGCTCGCACAGGGTATTGCTTACTGATATCAGAGATATATGACATGGGGACAGTTCTTCTGTCCCCCTTTTTTAAGGCATTCTTACAAATTTTTAGGATGTTTTATTTAAATACTTATGATAATATATGTACTCGGGGTAAAAAGCCCGTATATCAGATAAAGGAGAGTAATTCAGCATGTCTAATTGCGCAATCGTAGGAATCAACTGGGGAGACGAAGGAAAGGGCCGCATGGTAGACCTTCTGACCGAAAGCTATGATGTCGTTGTAAGATATCAGGGCGGCGGCAATGCGGGTCACACCGTTATCAACGAATTCGGCAAATTCGCGCTTCATCTTCTGCCTTCCGGCATTTTCAGACCCGGTGTCATGAATATTCTCGGCAACGGCGTCGCTCTCGACCTCGAGAACCTCTGGAACGAGATACAGACGGTCGAGGCACAGGGCGTGAGCGTAGGTCCGGACAAGCTCCGCATCAGCGACAGAGCTTCTCTCCTTCTTCCCTGGCACCGCGATCTCGACGGACTCGAGGAGGCCCGTCTCGCGGACAAGAAATTCGGTTCTACCAAGCAGGGCATCGCTCCCTTCTATTCGGATAAATACCAGAAAAAGACCATTCTCGCGGGAGAGATCTTCTATCCCGAGCATTTAAAAGCACATCTCGAGGATCTGATCGAGTGGAAGAACCTCACCCTTACAAAGGTTTACGGCGCAAATGCCGTGACTATCGATGAGATGCTCGACTGGTTCAGGGAGTACGGTGAGAAGCTCAAGCCCTACATCTGCAATACCGGCGCGCTGCTCCGCGATTCGCAGAAGGCAGGCAAGAAGATCCTCTTCGAGGCTCAGCTCGGGTCTCTGCGCGACCTCGACTACGGTATCCATCCCTACACCACTTCATCAAATACGACAGCCGCTTACGCTCCGATCGGTTCGGGACTTCCGTCCGTTAAGATCGACACCGTCGTAGGCGTTGTAAAAGCATATTCGACCTGCGTCGGCGAAGGTCCCTTCACCTGCGAGTGGTTCGGCGAAGAAGCCGAGAAGCTCCGTGAGGCAGGCGGTGAGTACGGCGCAAAGACCGGACGTCCCCGCCGTGTGGGTCCGATCGATCTCGTCGCTACCAGATACGGCGTTGAGGTTCAGGGCGCTACCGACATTGCATTAACCAAGATCGACGTTCTGAGCTACATGGACAAGATCCCCGTTTGCACGCATTACACCTTAAACGGCGAGCAGACCGACGAGTTCCCGTTCCCCGTTGCCTTAGCGGACGCGAAGCCCGTTATCGAGTACGTAGACGGCTGGAAATGCGATATCTCCGGCATCAGGAAGTGGGAAGACCTGCCCGTACAGGCGCGCAATTACGTTGAAATGATCGAAAAGGCTATCGGCTGCCACATTACCTATGTTTCGGTAGGTGCCGAAAGAGACGCATACATCAGGCGATGACCGATACAGAAAGGATTTTTTGTGATGGACGATAAATACAATTCACCCTTAGCCTCACGTTACGCTTCCGACTACATGCTCAAGCTCTTCTCCTCCCAGACGAGGATCGAGACCTGGAGACGTCTCTGGGTTGCGCTCGCCCGCGCTGAGCACAAGCTCGGACTCCCGATCACAGAAGAACAGGTTGCCGAGCTCGAGGCGCATATCTCGGATATTGATTTCGAGACCGCTGCTGCCCGTGAGAAAGAAGTCAGACATGACGTTATGGCGCATGTCTACACCTACGGAAAGGCCGCTCCTTCGGCCGCCGGCATCATTCATCTGGGCGCTACCAGCTGTTACGTTACGGACAATGCCGACATCGTGATCTACCGCGACGGACTCGTTTATCTGCGCGGTGAGCTCCTGAAGGTCATCCGAAATCTCAGCGAATTCGCAGATGAATACAAGGCTCTCCCGACTCTCGGCTATACGCATTACCAGCCCGCGCAGCCCGTTACGATGGGCAAGCGCGCGACACTCTGGCTGCAGGATTTCGCGTCGGACCTCGAGGAACTCGATTTTGTCATCGGTTCGATGAAAATGCTCGGATGCCGCGGCACCACAGGCACCGAGGCCAGCTTCATGGAGCTGTTCGAGGGCGATACTGCCAAGATCGACGAGATGAACCGCATGATCTGCGGCGAGTTCGGTTTCGAGCGTACCTTCAGCGTATGCGGCCAGACATATCCCCGCAAATTCGACAGCAGGATACTCAATGTCCTCTCCTCTATCGCTCAAAGCTGCTACCGCATGGCAAACGATATCCGTCTGCTGCAGCATGACAGACAGCTCGAAGAGCCTTTCGAGAAAAACCAGATCGGTTCGTCCGCGATGGCATACAAGCGCAATCCCATGCGCAGCGAGCGCATCTGCTCTCTCGCGCGTTACCTGATGATCGACGCCCTGAACGCGCCGATGACCGCTTCTGTCCAGTGGATGGAGCGCACGCTCGACGATTCGGCGAACCGCCGCATCTCGATGCCCGAAGGCTTCCTGTGCGCCGACGCGATCCTGCGCCTGGCCCAGAACGTTACCTCCGGCATGGTCGTAAACACCAAGATAGTTGAGCGCACGATCCGCGAGTATCTGCCTTTCTCCGCTACCGAGAACATCCTCATGGAGGCCGTAAAGCGCGGCGGAGACCGTCAGCAGCTCCATGAGCTGATCCGTCAGGATTCGATGACCGCCACCGCCAACATGAAAAACGGCGAGCCCTGCAATCTTCCCGAGCTGCTTGCGTCTCATCCCGAGTTCGGCATGACCCGCGAGGAGATCGAGGCTGTGCTCGAGCCTTCGCTCTACATCGGCAGATGTCCCGAGCAGGTGGAAAATTATCTCAGCGAGATCAGACCTCTGCTGGCAGGCGTAAAAGAAGGCAACGGAGAGATCAATTTATAGGAGTCATATGGAAAGAGAAACTGTTATCGTAATAGATTTCGGCGGACAGTACAACCAGCTCGTGGCGCGCCGCGTCCGCGAGTGCAATGTTTACTGCGAGATCTGTTCCTACAAAACGGATCTGGAAAAGATCAAGGCGATGAACCCGAAGGGCATCATCCTCACCGGCGGCCCTTCGAGCTGCTACGAGGAGAATGCGGCCACCTGCTCACCCGAGCTGTTCAATCTGGGCATTCCCGTGCTCGGTCTGTGCTACGGCGCCCAGCTCATGAGCTATGTGCTCGGCGGCAATGTGGAGCGCGCTTCGGCACGTGAATACGGAAAGACAGAAGTGGACGTTGACTGCTCTTCCGCCCTGTTCGCGGGCGTTTCGCCGCACACCGTATGCTGGATGAGCCATTTTGACTATATCTCGAAACTGGCCCCCGGCTTCAGGAGTATCGCGCATACCGCGAACTGCCCCGTAGCGGCGGCGGAATGCGCAGAGAAAAACCTTTACGCGATCCAGTTCCACCCCGAGGTACTGCATACCGTTGAAGGTTCAAAGATGCTGTACAATTTCGTGCGCAATATCTGCGGCTGCGCAGGTGACTGGCGCATGGATTCATTTGTTGAAAATACGGTCCGCGAGATCCGCGAAAAAGTCGGCAGCGGCCGCGTGCTGCTCGCCCTCTCGGGCGGCGTGGACTCGTCCGTCGCGGCAGGTCTTCTCTCCCGCGCCATCGGCAAGCAGCTGACCTGCGTATTTGTAGATCACGGTCTTCTGCGCAAAAATGAAGGCGACGAGGTAGAGGCGGTATTCGGCAGCAAGGGCATGTTCGATCTGAATTTCATCCGCGTCAATGCCGCAGACCGTTTCTATATCAAACTCGCCGGCGTTTCCGAACCCGAACGCAAGCGTAAGATCATCGGCGAAGAGTTCATCCGCGTATTCGAAGAAGAGGCAAAGAAGATCGGCGCGGTCGATTTCCTCGCTCAGGGAACCATCTACCCCGATGTGGTCGAATCGGGTCTCGGCGGCGAATCCGCCGTTATCAAGTCGCATCACAATGTCGGAGGGCTCCCCGACTATGTTGATTTCAAGGAGATAATCGAGCCCCTTCGTCTGCTGTTCAAGGACGAGGTCCGCAAAGCCGGCTTAAAGCTCGGCATCCCGGAAAAGCTTGTTTTCCGCCAGCCTTTCCCCGGTCCCGGTCTCGGTATCCGCATCATCGGCGACATCACCGCCGAAAAGGTTAAGATCGTGCAGGACGCCGATGCGATCTTCCGTGAGGAAGTGGCAAAGGCCGCCGACGCTTACAAAGACTCCAACGGCACTGCCGCTCCCTGGATGCCCGACCAGTATTTCGCCGCACTTACCAATATGCGCAGCGTCGGCGTTATGGGTGACGAGCGCACCTACGATTACGCGATCGCGCTCCGTGCGGTCCGCACGATAGATTTCATGACCGCCGAAGCCGCAAATATCCCCTTCGACGTTCTCCAGACCGTCATGAGCAGGATCATCAACGAGGTCCGCGGAGTTAACCGCGTACTCTACGATATCAGCTCGAAACCGCCGGGAACCATCGAGCTGGAATAACAAGCCATGCAATCAGCAAACAATAAGAGTGCCGTGAATGCTTGCATTCAAAGGCACTTTTTTGTGCTGATTATACGGCGCCTACGGCGACGGTTATTGATGAGCGAAGCGAATCAATAACCGAGCATGGCTTGTTACGTGATGTTTATATACGTTGACAACGTACATCAAATGCTTTATACTTTATTAAAGTATAAAGATGTTTTTGGAGACGATGATATGGATATTGCAGCCAAAATAAAGGAATTAAGAAAGAAAACGGGATTATCGCAAAGTAAATTTTCCGCTAAATTTGGAATTCCCGTAAGAACTCTTCAGCAGTGGGAACAGGGAATAAGTGCCCCTCCGGAATATTTGGTAAGAATGATGGCGTATATTATGCAGCTTGAGGAAAACGCGCAAAAAAAGATGAAAAATCTATAAGGGGGAAACATGCAGATGGCAAATGATAAAGTTCAATTATTTGAAGACCGGCCGATAAGGACTGCATGGGTTGACGATGAGGAAGAATGGTATTTTTCGGTTGTGGATGTTGTTGGTGTTCTTGCTGAAAGCAAAGATCCCACATCATATTGGAGAAAGCTGAAGCAGAGACTTAAAGAAGAAGGAAATGAAACCGTGACAAATTGTCACGCTTTGAAAATGATTGCCCAAGATGGAAAGAAAAGGTTTACTGATGTTGCAAATACCGAGCAACTGCTTCGCTTGATCCAATCAATTCCGTCAAAAAAAGCCGAACCTTTTAAAATGTGGCTGGCTCAGGTGGGCCGTGAGCGAATAGAGGAAGTGATTGACCCGGAGCTGACAATTGAGAGGGCTCTTGAAACCTATGCTAAGAAGGGCTATTCAAGGGAGTGGATCAATCAGCGCCTGCAGGCAATTCAGGTAAGAAAAGAACTTACAGATGAGTGGGACAAATGTCCGGATAAATGTCTATATAAAATAGCGGGAGGATAATGGGTTTGGAAGATTACAGTTTACAACATAAAAAAGCCTGGGAGTTTGATGCATACGACTTTTGGGTAAGAACCGCGGGGACTCCGGAGGAAAGAGCATCAAAGGATAAAGAAAACCCCGGAAAGATGCTGAAGCAGTATGCAAACTACTTTG
>JAEEGH010013009.1_pt1 | contig 18558 bp, 15 predicted proteins | sample 9134181 | NCBI WGS metagenome assembly JAEEGH01 (sample SAMN16246544, study PRJNA631951) | gut metagenome | biome: gut microbiome; feature: rumen; material: DP-attached | host: Bos | place: Iran: Karaj | collected 2018-10 | reverse complement strand
TTCTGAATCGGTGAAGCTCGATCGCAAAGACCTCGCTTCCTATATCAACATCGGAACTCCTATCCGCAGCCTCCAGGCTCAGTACGGAACCGATGCACGTATCCAGCTCAACGACTCTTTCAAGACCGTGGACGATATCCGCGACTTCGTTGCAGCAGAGCGTGACTCCAAGAGCGAGAACGACCGTGCTTTCATGCAGATCTGCATCAGGGCGGACCAGGATGTACGTATGGGTATCATTACCGATGTTAAGCAGGAGTTGCGACGCTGCTCTGCGCTTAAGATCATGTACTCAGCAAGGAAGGGCGAGTAAAACCGCCCCGCTTCTATAGAGCAGCCCCCTTTATGAGGGCTGCTTTTTAAAATGCAATAAAAGGAATGTCTAAGGAATTACTGCGTATGAAGGTCAAGGACCTTCTTGCAAAGGCACCCGGAGAAGAGGTTCTCGCGAAGGGCTGGGTGCGCACAAAGCGAGGAAACAAGGAAATCGCGTTCATCGCACTGAACGACGGTTCCACCATAAATAATATTCAGATCGTAGTCGACAAGACCGCGACGGATGCAGACCTGCTGGCGAAAGTCACCACAGGTGCCTGCATAGCCGTCCGTGGCAAGCTGGTGGAGTCTATAGGAAGCGGCCAGGCGGTCGAGATCCAGGCTTCGGAAATCGAAGTCTACGGAGAATGCGACCCTGTGCGTTATCCTCTTCAGAAGAAAGATACCAGTTTCGAGTATCTTCGCACTGTCGCCCACATGCGTCCCCGCACCAATACCTTCGGCGCTGTGCTGCGCCTACGCAGCCAGATGGCCTTCGCCATCCACGAGTATTTCCATTCGAAGGGATTCGTCTATCTGCACACCCCGCTCATCACTGCGGCTGACGCCGAGGGTGCCGGCAACATGTTCCAGGTGACAACCCTGGACCTCAACGCCCCTCTCCCCCGCGACAAGAAGGGTGGCATAGACTACAGCAAGGATTTCTTCGGACGCAGGACCTCGCTGACCGTCAGCGGACAGCTGGAAGGCGAGCTCGGTGCCACCGCGCTCGGCGAAATCTACACATTCGGTCCCACTTTCCGCGCCGAGAATTCCAACACTCCCCGTCATCTGGCGGAGTTCTGGATGATAGAGCCGGAAATGGCCTTCTACGACATCAAGGACAACATGGCCCTTGCAGAAGATTTTATCAAGAGCCTTGTCAAGTACGCCCTCGACAATTGCTACGACGACCTCAAGTTCCTGAACGACCGCTACGACAATGAACTTCTGGACCGCCTGCAGGGCGTGGTGAACACCGAGTTCAAGATTCTCACCTACACCGAGGGTATCGAGATCCTCGAGAAGGCGGTTGCGGACGGCCACAAGTTCGAGTATCCCGTGGCCTGGGGCGTCGACCTGCAGAGCGAGCACGAGAGGTATCTGGTGGAGCAGCACTTCGGCCGCCCCGTCATCCTCACCGACTATCCCAAGGACATCAAGGCCTTCTACATGAAGCAGAATGAGGATGGCAAGACCGTGCGCGCCATGGACGTACTCTTCCCGAAGATCGGCGAAATCATCGGCGGAAGCGAGCGTGAGGCCAGTTTCGAGAAACTGAATGCCCGCATCGACGAACTCGGCATGAGCCACCGCACGCTGGAATGGTATCTGGATACCCGCCGCTTCGGCAGCTGCCCCCACAGCGGCTTCGGCCTCGGTTTCGAGAGGCTGCTGCTCTTCGTGACCGGCATGCAGAACATCCGCGATGTCATCCCCTTCCCGAGAACTCCGAAAAACGCAGAATTCTAGAATATGTTGGTAATAGGTATCGCCGGCGGTTCCGGCTCAGGAAAAACCACAGTGGTGAAGGCGATCAAGGACCGCCTCAAGGAAGACGTGGTGGTCATCCCCCAGGATGCCTACTACAAAGATTCCAGCAATCTCACGGACGAGCAGAAGCGCAACCAGAATTTTGATCACCCGGACGCCATAGACTGGGAACTGCTCTGCAAACAACTCAGCGAACTCAAGGAGGGTAAGACCGTACAGCAGCCCGTGTATTCCTACATCAGCTGCTCGCGTTCCAAGACCGAAACCGTGAAGGTTGAACCTGCGGACGTGATAATCATCGAAGGCATCCTCATCTTCACCTGCAAGAAACTGCGGGACCAGCTGGACATCAAGCTGTTCGTGGATGCGGACGATGACGACCGGCTGATGCGCGTGATGGCACGCGACATACGCGAACGCGGAAAGAACGTGGAGTGGGTGATCGAGCGCTACAGCCGCACGGTGAAACCCATGTACCTGCAGTTCATCGAACCCAGCAAGCGATACGCCGACATAATCATCCCTCAGGGCGGCCACAACAAGGTTGCCATCAACATGATAATGAACACTGTTGAGAAGGCCCTGCGCAGGAACAAGACCAACGGTTAGACAAAGGCTATGCGCATCTCCAGAGACGACAGGGCCGGAATCTACATCACCGTGATCGTGCACCTGGTGGTGCTGATCGTGCTGATGGCGATCCAGCTTGGAGCGACCTGGAAGAAGGAGAGTTCTTTCGTGCTGGACTTCACCAAGATGGAGCAGATAGAAAAGCTCCAGAAAGAACTTGAGCTGAAGCAGGCGATCAACGACCGCCTCAACGAGATGCTCGCCGGAGGATATGAGCCCATCCGCAACATAGCGGTAGACCGTTCGGAGCTCCGGGACGACCGCCATTCGGCGGAAGATGCGCGGGAACTGTACGAGGAAGCCGAAAGGCTGAAGCAGGACCTGCAGCGCCCTGCCGAGGAAGTGCAGGTGGAGCATGAGATAATCGCCGCTCCGGCCCCTTCCAAGAAAGAAGATGCGCGGAAGGAGGTTAAATACAGCGGGCCTTCGGTCCTGGAGTATGAACTGGAAGGCCGCAAGGCCAGTCGCCTGCCCATCCCGGCATACCGCTGCATAGGCGCGGGCGAAGTGCGGATCAATATCACCGTGGACAAGCAGGGAACGGTGGTCGGCGCCAAGGTGGATGAAAGTTCGTCTTCTTCCGACGGATGCCTGCGTGCCTTTGCGGTGCGCGCTGCCAGGATGTCGAAGTTCTCGATGAGCACCACGGCACCCGACCGCCAGCAAGGATATATCATTTACCAGTTTGTAGCACAATAATAACACTTAAGCTAATATGAGAAAGTCTATTTTACGGCCGCTGATGGCCATTCTGCTCGCCGCTCCCCTGCTCACGGGGTGCCTCGCAGGCAAATTTATGTGCAATTATGCACTTAAGCCTACTCCCCACGGAGTGGATGATATCGAACGCACCCGCCACAAAGCGGATTCGCTCTGCCCAGGCGTCATCGCATGGTATGACAATCTGCACAAAACCGGCGTTTTCAAAGACACAACCATAGTCGGAGAGGGCGGATTCAAGGTGCATGCTGTCTATGCTCCAGCAAAGAATCCCGCAAAGGCAGAAGGCACCGCGGTGGTCGTGCACGGCTATACCGACAATCACCTCGTGTTCCTTTATCTGGTAAAGATGTACCGGGATCAGTTCAACTACAACGTGATGGTGCCGGATCTGCAGTATCATGGCTATTCCGAAGGACGCGCTGCCGGAATGGGATGGCTCGACCGCCTCGACGTGGAGCGCTGGGCTGCACTTGCCAACGATCTGTGGCACAACGACTTTATGGTTGTTCACGGTGTTTCTATGGGCGCAGCTACTGCCATGATGATGAGCGGAGACGAGTTGCCTTCGTATGTTCGCGCATTTGTCGAGGATTGCGGTTATTCTTCTGTCTGGGACCAGTTCGCCCACAACCTGAAGGATTCCTTCCATCTTCCAAGCTTCCCGGTTCTTAATTCCGCATCCATAGTCTGCAAGAGCCGCTATGGCTGGGGCTTCAAGGAGGCTTCTTCCGTGAAGCAGCTCGCCAAATGCGAACGTCCCATGCTGTTCATCCACGGCGACGCCGACGATTTTGTGCCTTTCGAGCATCTGCAGAAGAACTACGATGCCAAGATCCACGGTTACAAGGAAATGTGGGTTGCAGAAGGCGCAGTCCATGCCAATTCATACGCCAAGCATCCCGAGGAATACACTGAGCACGTCCGCGCATTCCTCGAAAGGGTGAAGAAGATGTAAGTTGTTTGGGATTGCAGATTAATTGCTATATTTGCAGTCCCTTTCACCGGGTGAGATGTCCGAGTGGTTGAAGGAGCCTGCCTCGAAAACAGGTGTACGGCAACGTACCGGGGGTTCGAATCCCTCTCTCACCGCGCTATGCAATCATAATCAGGCGCCGCACAACAGTGCGGCGTTTTTGCGTGATGGTGTGGCCGTTGAAAGCTTGCTTTCATAAGGGCACGGCAGCACGCAAAAAGCGTGGCGCAGCCACGCACCTGTATTCTGATTGCTCTCGGTGTTCGAGGGATAGCGCGACCGAAGGGAGCGGAATCCCGTAGGACAGAGAGGGATATGAAAAATATCACTATCTTTGGAAAAACCAGCAGCGAAACCACTATGCACACACTCCTTATATCCATCCTGTGCTTCGGCATAATCGCCGGACGGAACGCGACCACCGACGGATACGTATATCTTGGCCACAATGAAGATCAGTGGGGCGAACAGATGCTCAACATCTACAACGTGCCCGCAACGAAAGACCGCGTGGCATACCTGTGGTTCGAATTCCCGGGGCAGGCAAGCGGCGACAGCTATGCCAACGAATATGGGGTGTGCATCGCGTCCGACCAGTGTAAGTCCCGTGAAGATCGAGCCACAGGAAGCCTAATCTACGAAGTACGCACGACGGCCATCCAGAAGGCCCGCAGCGCCCGCGAGGCGGTACACATAATCGGTTCGCTCATAAACAGATACGGCTATGCGGATTCCGGGCGCTCATACCTGGTGGCCGACCAGAAGGAAGGCTGGATTGTAGCGGTTGTGAAAGGCAAGCATTGGGTAGCGCAGCGCGTGCCGGACGACGAAATCGCAACCATCCCCAACTACTACACCATCGGGGAGATCAACCTGAAGGATACCGTCAACTTCCTCGGCAGCAAAGACATAATAAAGTACGCGCGCAAGCGTGGATGGTATAAGCCCAGGCGAGACGGCGCTTTCAGCTTCCGCAAGGCCTACGCAGATCCGGCAACTCTTACCGACAGCCATAACATCAAGCGTCACACCCTTGCCCAGAACACGTTCTTCGGGGACTTCCAAGCCGATGCATTCTCCCGCAAGCCCATGCACAAGTTCCATCGCAGGCATCTTTCCCAACTCCTGACCGAAGCGCCAATCTACAATAAGAACACGGTCCTCACCACCGTTTTTACCATGAACCCGGCCTTCCCTCCAAAAAGCGGCACTGTGATATGGGTGGGATTCCCTAACCAGGATGCGGCCAGCCAGAGCCAGTGGACGGTCTTCACGCAGTCTCCGGTATCCTGCCACCGCTACGCCACCGCCGACGAGGCGCTGGAAAAGCATTTCACCGATACCGGGAACTACCGCCAACGCTGGCCGGAACACTTCTACTGGCACTATCTGTTCCCGGAAACCAACATCGACGTCATCCCGCACGACTTCACGGTCTACGTGCCCAAACAGCCCCGGAGCGAGTCCGAACGCGATATCACCAAGACCGGGGACACCTTCAACGACCATTTCCATGTGTTGCAGGATGATGCCCGCGGCCTTCTCTATGCCTTCTGGACGCAAGGTTCCTTCGAGGCTGCGAACGATGAGCACGTAGTGTTCTCCAGAAGCGAAGATGGTGGCAAGACATGGACTGAACCGAAGATTCTCGCCGGCTCCCCCACCCTCGCCGATCCCAAGCCCGTGGCAGCCTGGCAGCAGCCTATGCTCAGCAAAAGCGGACGTCTCTACTGCCTTTGGAACCAGGAAACCACCCTCAAGAAACACCTCTGCGGAACCCTCTGCGGGCGATATTCAGATGACTGCGGGGAGACTTGGTCCCCCACCGAAACCATCCCCTTCCCCATCCGTTTCAAGGAGGATCCGGCCGATCCCAACATCCCCCCGGTGTGGTGCATGTGGCAGAGGCCGCTGCGCCTGGGGCAGGACGGGAAGTATCTGGCCGGATGCTCGCGCTACGACCGAAGCGACGTTAGCCGGGTGGAGTTCTGGCAGTACGAGAACATAGACGAGGACCCCGAGATCCGGGACATCCGCATATCCTTCTTCAACACCGGGGACGAGGCCTTCGATGGCTCGAAAGTGGAAAACGACGTGGCCTACGTAGCCAGGGAGGCGCATTCGATAGAGGAAGCCTGCATCGTGGGCCTGCCGGACGGACGCCTGTTCGCGGTGATGCGCTCGTCGCTCGGGCATCCTGTCTGGGCCGTGAGTGAGGATGATGGCCGGCACTGGAGCCGCCCGGAGATACTCCGCATGCGCGACGGAGGCCCCGCTATCCTGCACCCGCGCTCCCCCTGCCCCATCTACGACTACGCCGGACCCGAAGCAAGGAGCGGACGCTACTTCCTGATGGTGCACGACACCTTCGATTTCAACGGGATGACCTCGTATCAGATGCGCGGGCCGCTCTACCGCCTGGACGGATCTTTCGTGCCGGGAGCGCATCAGCCCGTGTGGTTCTCGAAGGGCGTGCTTTTCTCTCCGAGGGATACGGGAAACTCCTTCTACACGAGCTACACTGCGCTGCGCGGAGAAGGAGTCCTGTGGTTCGGCGACCAGAAATTCTATCTGTTCGGGAAGAAGATGCTATAACTGGCTGTCCCTCAGGCTGAAAGTGTCGCCCTGGGAGATATCTCCGGTATCCATGCCCTTTTTGAGCCAGCGCATGCGCTGGGCGGCCGTGCCGTGGGTGAAGGATTCCTCCACCGCATAGCCTTGGGATTTCTTCTGCAAGTAATCATCCCCAATGACGGATGCGCAGTTCACGGCCTCTTCCAGGTCGCCTTTCTCTATGGAACTGAACATCTGCTTCTCGTAATGGGCCCATACACCAGCATAGAAATCGGCCTGCAGCTCAATTCGTACGCTCATACGGTTGGCGTCCGTCTTGCTCATACGGGCCATCTGCTGATGCGCCTTCCCCAGAGTGCCAAGAAGGTTCTGCACATGGTGTCCGACCTCATGGGCAATCACATAGGCATATGCAAAGTCACCGTCTGCACCAAGCTGTTTTTTCATTGACGAGAAGAAACTGAGATCGATGTATAGTTTCTGGTCGGAAGAGCAGTAGAAGGGGCCCATGGCAGCCTGGCCCGTGCCGCAGCCAGTGGCAGTAGCATCCGTGTAGAGAACGAGAGTGGGATTCCGGTAGGCACCTATCTTCGCTGCCTTGAAATAAGCGCTCCAAACATCCTCGGTGCTGGCGAGGATCTGCTTGGAGAATTTGGCAAGGGCTTCCTCTTCGGCGGTGAATTCACGGGTCTGGGCGGCCTGCGAGCCGATTCCCCCGCTGCTTTCCACGTTCTTCAATACATCCCCGAGGTTACCTCCCATCAGGAGGGTTATCAGGCCTACGACCAGAACACCGCCAAGGCTGAGCCCCACGGTGCCGCCACGCATCCCGCGGCGGTCTTCTACATTGCTGCTTTCGCGTCTTCCGTCCAGTTTCATAATTTGTATGCTACTTCGAATACATTGTCAATCGCCAAGTAAATATGGTAGAACGCCTCGTCTCCGAGCTTGGAATAGCGCCCTACCAGCGCTCGGACGGAGGTCATCATATAAGACTTCTCGCTCGCCCATTCCGCCGCCGACTTCGGACGGAGTTCGTCCTTGGATGCAGCAAAGGCGAGGAACCTGCTTTCCAGGCCGGCGGAATCGAGGTATCGCTCCAGCTTCTTGTAATCATCTATCTTCTGCAATTCGGCCTTGTGAGAATCGAAATAGGCGGAGGCGAAGCGCATCGCAGTAGCCTTCTTGTTGCAGGCAAGGTAGAAGTCGGAGGCACGGGTGGTATCGATTGGCACGAACACGTCCGGCACTATCCCACCTCCTCCGTAGACAGTGCGTCCGCCAACCGTGTGGTATTCCTCGCTTTTGTCTACCTTCACGCTGTCAGCGCTTAGCATCTCGCCGTCGCGGTAGCGATAGTAGAGGTCGTATGCATACTCCTCACCGCTGGAATAGGGTTTCTGGATGCATCGGCCGGAAGGTGTGTGATAGCGCGCCACGGTGATCCGCAGGCCGCTGCCGTCGTTGAAATAGAGTGGCTCCTGCACCAGGCCCTTGCCGAAGGAACGGCGGCCTACAATGGTTCCTCGGTCGTTATCCTGGATGGCTCCCGCGAATATTTCGCTGGAAGATGCCGAATTCTCGTTTATCAGCACCACGAGTTCCACGTCCTGAAGTTTGCCGCGGCCGGTGGCGTTGAAATCCTGGCGCGGCTGCGCACGGCCTTCCAGATAAACCACACCTGCACCCTTCGGAAGGAACATGTCCGCGAGAAGGAAAGACTGGTCGAAGAAGCCGCCACCGTTGTCGCGGAGGTCGAATATCATACGCTTCATCCCCTGGGCGACCAACTTGTCGCTTGCCTTGGCAACTTCTTCATATGTCGTGCGGGCGAACTTGCTAAGGCGGAGGTATCCTGTCGTATCGTTCACCATGAATGCCGCGTCCAGGCTGTTCATGGGAATCTTGCCGCGGGTGATCTCGAAAGGCACTGTCTCGCCGTCGCGAAGGACGGTGATGGTCACTTTCGACCCGGACGGGCCGCGCATCTTGCGAACCATGCTGTCCTGAGGGAACTTCACGCCGGCTATATTCTTTTCGTCCACCTTGAGGATGCGGTCTCCGGGCTGCAAACCTATCTTTTCAGATGGTCCGCCGGGGATGACTTCCAGCACGATGGCCGTATCGTTGGGCACGTTGAACTGTATGCCTATGCCGTCGAAATTGCCGGCAAGCTCCGTTTCGGATTCCTCGAGGACTGCCGGGGGCATATACACGGAATGGGGATCCAACGCCCCCAGAGCCGCGGTGATGGCGGCATCGGTGACGGCCTTGCGGTCCACCGTATCCACATAATGCTCGTCCAGCGACTGAAGCACGAGATTCAGCTTGCGCCAGTCCCGGAGTTCAGTGCGCATCAGATGCTTGTTCTCCTGGGCTTTCTGGAAAGTCAGGACGGCAAGGGCGCCGACGAGCACCCCGAGCAGGGCTACCAGGACTGATGAATACTGTCTCATTCCACGTCAATCTTTTCTACCTCGATTCCGGCACGGCGGAGCAGCTGGATACCATCGTCCAGACGGTATTCCTCACTGTAGACAACGCGGGAGATTCCGGACTGGATGATCAGCTTGGAACACTCGATGCAGGGAGATGCGGTCACATAAAGGGTGGCTCCGGCCGATGAATTGCCGGATTTTGCAACCTTGGTAATGGCGTTCGCCTCCGCGTGAAGCACATAAGGTTTCGTAACATTCCCGTCTTCGCATTCGTTTTCAAAGCCGGCGGGAGTGCCGTTGTAGCCATCCGAGATTATCATCTTGTCCTTCACCAGCAGGGCACCGACCTGGCGGCGCTTGCAGTAGGAGTTGGTGGCCCAGATCTTGGCCATCCTTATATACTTGTCATCGAACTTGTTCATTTGTTTCTCTGATACAGGTAACGTTTGATACTCTTCTTGGGGGTGCGCTCAAAGTCTTCGGGCATCACTTCTATCTTCTTGAGCTGTGCATAGGCGGGCAGGAGCTTGTTGAACTCCGGCAGGCTTTCCACAAGGCGATGTTCCAGCTGTTCGCGGTCCATGCCGTCGTTCTGCCCCTGCTGATAGTCCGGATAGATAAGTGCGGTGAGACCTCCGGCATCCTCGACCACCAGCGAATCTACGACATAGGATGCGTTGTTGATAACCGCCTCCAACTCTTCGGGATACACGTTCTGACCGTTCGCGCCAAGGATCATGCACTTGGAGCGGCCGCGCAGGAAGAGATAACCGTCCGCATCCATCACCCCCATGTCTCCGGTCTTGAACCAGCCGTCGTTGGTGAAGCACTTGCGGGTTTCTTCCCTGTTCTTATAGTAGCCCAGAAACACGTTTCCGCCCTTGATCTGCACTTCTCCGGGAATCTTGTGCGGATTGGCGGAGTCGATGCGGATTTCGCAACCCGGGATGGCCTTACCGCAGGAATAGCGACGGGTGCGGAACCATTTTTCGTAGGTGATTATAGGGCCGCACTCGGTCATGCCGTAGCCTACCGTGAAGGGGAAATGGATCCTGCGCAGGAAATCCTCGACCTCCGGATTGAACGCCGCTCCTCCCAGGATGACCTCTTCGAAACGGCCGCCGAAGGCGCTGATGAGCCCGTCGCGTATCTTTTTCTGAATAGACTGCCCCAGCAGCGGCACATACATCATGGTCCTTGTGCGGTCGGCGATTGGCTTGAGCTGGGTCTTATAGACCTTCTCCATGATCAGCGGCACGGCGATGATGATATCCGGATGTATCTCCTGGAAAGCCTTCATTATGATCTTGGGGCTGGGCAGGCGTGTAAGGAAGTGCACATGGGCGCCAATGACCATCTCGTAGAGCAGTTCGAACATCAGGCCGTACATGTGGGCGGATGGCAGCATGGCCACCACTTCCGAAGCACAGCTCATCTGCGGCTCGGCGGCAAATGCCAGGTTGAGATTGGTGTAGAGCGACCTGTACGGCAGCATCACGCCCTTCGAGAAGCCGGATGTGCCTGAAGTATAATTGATGAGCGCAAGCTCTTCGGGGCTGTCTTCGTAGTAACTGATATCCTCGGGCTTGAAGCCGTCCGGATACTTCTCGTTGAACGTGCGGGTTATGTTATCGCGTACTGCCGACAGGGAATCGTTCTTGGAATAGAGGAAGTTGAAGTTGTTCATCAGCACCACCACCGACAATCCGGGCATCTCGGCTTCCGAAAGCCCCTCCCACTCGGTCTCACCCACAAACAGAACCTTGGATTCGGAGTGGTTCACGAGATAATGAACGTTTGCGGATTTGAACTCGTGCAGGATGGGCACGGGCACGGCGCCATATGTGAGCGCCGCCAGGAAGCAGACCCCCCAGTTTGCCTGGTTGCGGGAGCAGAGAGCGACCTTGTCGCCTTTCTGGAGACCGCACTGCTCGAAGCATATATGCAGCATCGCAATGCGCTCGGCCAGCTCACGGTAAGTGACCGTCCTGCCCTGATAGTTCGACAGGGCTTCCCTCTCCCAATGCTCCTTGAAGCTGTTTTCAAAGAGTTTGTTTACGGATTTGTATTCAAGTTCAGTTGACATCCATCAATATGTTTTTGCCATCCGCACACAGGCAGACGGCATCGTTTTTCATGTAAAACTTTGCGCTTCGTGGCAAGCCCTTCAGCGGTCCGGTGCGGGCAGCGTCGCCCCACGCGGCGATATCATCGGCGGAGCCGAACAGCGTCCATCCTTCCCAGACCGCGGTGCAGGAATCGTCCGCGATGCGGAAGATCTCTCCGAAAATGGCGGGGATATAGCCCGGGAAGGGGTTCTCCGCCGGACCGCCCTTGCGCTTGTGGCCGCTGCGGAGAAGCAGCAGTTCGCTGGATTCCCAACGCACCAGGGCCAGTTCGCGGGGAGCCATCTCCGCAAGCCAGGTATCCGGGCTCTTGCCGAAGCGCTTTTTCAGCCCCGCCAGGCGTCCCTTGTATTTCGAGAGATCCGCCCGCGCGTCGAGGCACTCCTTCCAGCCATCGGCGTACTGCTTCCAGTCCTTGAGGGGCAGGTCCACTATGTAACGTGCGGTATCCGGCAGCGCCGCGGCGAGTTTGCTCTCCCCTGCCGGCAGTCTGGAGATGAATTCGGCAAGATACTTCCGTTTGTCTCCGGTGAACGCCCGCACGCCGACGCCTTTGCGGCTCAGGTCCCTGAAATTCAGCACCGTCCACTGGGCGGCTCCGCTCACGAACTTCACCATCTCCCGGCGGTCCACCTGCCCTTTCAGCATCTTTGCCGGCAGCCAGCGGCCTGCGCTTTCATTCTTGAGGATGATGTTTCCCGCACTGCCATCAGCCAGGGCAGACGCCCCCGCAAAATCTGGAGCATCCAGCACGGAAGCGCCTGATTCGATGTGCCCGAGAGCCTCGTCGATCGCGGCCCGGGAAGGGCTCAGCAGCACTGCCGCCCGTTTGGGGAGCATGTCTCCCGTATAGAGGGCGTTCAGTTTGAGTGTTTCCGCCTGCTGAAGAACCTTCCGGACTGCGGAAGAGGTATCGGCGCTCGCGCGGCCTGCATCCACCGAAAGCAGGGGTATGAGGCCCGCACTGTAGTCGTAAGAAAGCACCATTTCGGAATCTCCCAGACGGCCGTAATCCAGCTGCCGGAACACCGAGGTGGAGTCCAGGAGGAACTCCAGCGCAGGCTCGCAGCGGCCGAAATGCATCACCGCAACCGCCCTGGAAGGGACGGTGCGGAGAAGCGCAGACTCTTCCGGTGCCTGAACACGGGCACAGGAGACCAGAAGAATCGCAACTATCAGGGGCGCACTTTTCATATAACTTACAAATATACGAAGTATTTTTTCTAAATTTGTATGTTAAATCAATAACACTATTTCATGAAAAGGCTTATCACTATCATTCTTCTCTGCGCCGCAGCGTTTTCCGCAGCCGCCCAGGAAGAAGTCGCCAAGACCGGCTTGAATTTCGGCCCTCTTCCCGCAGTCGGTTATTCTTCAGACCTCGGCTGGCACTATGGAGCGCTCTCGGACATTTACTGGTATGGTGACGGCTCCACTTATCCCGAATACATGTGGAAAGCGAACGTGGAGATTTCCAAATATTCCAAGGGAAATACCGTGCTGCACAGCTTCTTCGACAGCAAGTATCTGGTTCCCGGTCTCCGCATCTCTGGAGCCATCTCCTGGTTCGGTAACAAAACCACAAGTTTCTATGGTTTCAACGGAGCCAACTCGGTTTACGTGCCGTCCCTCGACAGGATTACCGCAGACAACAATGATTACACTTATCTGATCGAAGGCCAGGGCTTCTACCTGATGCGCCGCGACATCTTCCGCATCCAGACCTGCGTCCAGGGCGAGATCGGCGGCAACTGGGGTTGGGCCGGAGGCATAACCTACTGGAACATCAAGACCGGACATGCCGAGAACAAGGGTCTGAACGGCACCCTCACCGACGTTTCCCTCTATGACCTTTACGTGAACAACGGCATCATTCCCGATGCCGAGAAGAACGGCGGACAGCATCTCGAATTCAAGGCCGGTGTGGTCTACGATACCCGCGACCACGAGAACAACCCTACCCGCGGAACCAACCTCGAGGTTTACATGTTCGGATCTCCCGACATCATCTCGAAGCACGACAACTCCTACCTCAAACTGGCCGTACACTTCAAGCAGTTCTTCCCTGTCATCCAGGACAAGCTCACCTTCGGCGCACACTTGGCATTCCAGGGACTTATTGCAGGAAATGCTCCTTACTACATGCTCCAGACCATCCAGAGCATCAACATGAAGCAGATCAACACCGAAGGTCTCGGTTCCACCTGCACCCTCCGAGGCACCATCAACAACCGCCTGCAGGGTAACAGCTATGCTTGGATGAACACGGAACTCCGCTGGAGCTTCGCCAAGTTCCGCTGGATCAATCAGAACTGGACCCTCGCCACCAACCCGTTCTTCGACATGGGTATGATCGTTAAGCCTTACCGTGCCGAGCAGATGAAGGCAATGGCAAGTGACGTCACGTCGATCAATGTCGTGAACGGCAAAGATGGCGTTGGCAATTATCAGGCAAAGGATTTCTACAACGACGTCGAGCAGGGCCTCCACTGCAGCGCAGGTATCGGTCTGCACGTGATCATGAACCAGAACTTCAACATCAACTTCGAGTTCGGCAAGTGCTTCGATCCCAACGACGGCACCGGCCTCGGCATCAACATCGGACTCAATTACATCTTCTAATATGAAAAAACTGGCTATCCTGCTGATCGCCCTTTGCTGCATCAGCGCCCTCGATTCCGACGCCGCCCGCAGGAAGGCTAAGCACGTCGTGATGATAGGCATCGACGGATGGGCCGCCGAAGGCATCCGCCAGGCGGACATGTCCGAACTCCCCAACATTAAGTTCCTGATGGATAACGGCAGCTGGACCCTCACCAAGCGTTCGGTCATGCCTTCCGCATCCGCCATCAACTGGGCCACCATGTTCATGGGCATCCCTACGGAGATGCACGGATTCGACAAGTGGAATTCCACCAAGGGGACCATCCCCTCCACCTCGGACAACGGCCACGGCATTCCTCCCACCATCTACACGATCCTGCGCGAGCAGTTCCCTAATGCCGAAATGGGTATAGTGTACGACTGGAACGGCGTGGGAGCGGTATGCGACACCAACGCGGTGAACTTCAACTATTACATCGGCACTTACGGGAGCAACAACGTTCCCGTGGAAGAGTACACGAAGATCGGTGTCAACTACATCAAGGAAAAGAAACCTTTCTTCTTCACCTTCTACTATGGCGTCCTGGACCACACGGGCCACTCCAAAGGCTGGTACGGCCCCGAGTATATGGAATGTCAGAAAGAACTGGACAAGGGCGTGGGCATGCTGATCCAGGCCATCAAGGATGCCGGGATCATGGATGATACCATCATCATCATGTCCGCAGACCACGGTGGAAAGGGCAAGGGCCACGGCAAGTTCACCCTGCTGGAGCTCGAGACTCCCTTCATCGTCTACGGCAAGAAGATCAAGGCCGGATACGAGGTAACCTCACCCATGATGCAGTACGACACAGCCGCCATCATCGCCGACATCCTCGGAGCGAAGATCCCCGAAGACTGGCGTGGCAGGCCGTTCAAGCAGATTTACAAGTAATTATTTTCCGTACGCAGCCGGGGCTACTCCAAAGTACTCCTTGAATGCGCTGGAGAAATAGGAAGCGGAGGAGAAACCGCACTTCGCAGCGATTTCGCTGATACTTGCGCTACCCTCCTTCAGCATTCCCGCAGCAAGATCCATCCTCATCTTTTTTATCAAATCAGATGGGGATGGACTATTTTCTGCCTTGAGTTTGCGATTTAAATGCACACGGCTCATGCCAAGGGCGTTTGCGACATCTTCAACGCCGAATTCAGCGTTGGTGTAGTTGTCCTTGACTATTGCGTAAACCTTATCGTAGAATGTGCCTGTTTCAGGTGCCGTGATTGCAGGTTTCGGCGTGGCAGGCTGCTTGGGAACGACCGGTTTCGGTGCAGGAGCCGTTACGCCGAAAGGGGAAACCCTTTCTTCCGCGTTGCTTCGCAACCCGTTCCGGGAAAACCGAGAAGGAACTGAGAGGAATGGAGCTTGCTCCAATTCCCGAGGTGACGCCGAGGAAACCGAAGGTAATGCTCCAGGAAGGGTTTCCCCTTCCGGCTGCGGTTCTGCGGGTTTCGGTTTTGAAACAACAGGTTCCAAAACAGGGGCCGGGGCCGGTTCCGGCTTTACACCAGGTTTTTCAGTCAAAAAACGCTGGAAAACATGCCAGACGAAGTAAGCAAGCAACAGAACTGTTAACAACAGGAACCACCACGACCCATACCACGGGCGCGAGACCAGGGCAGGCTGAGAAACCGCCTCCTGCTCCGTCACCAAAACCGGCTCTGAGAGAGCCTCGGCAATGGATTTCGGCACATCGAACTGCTTGACGAATCCGGTGAAAGAAGTATAGGAAAGCACAGTTCCTTCGGCATCCTGGATCCAAAGGACACCGTCATTATCGAAGGTCAGGGCAACAACATTGTTGCATGCGAGGTCTCCCTTTTCGACCGAATAGTTGAAAGTCTTGCCGTTTTTCCCCACCCGTACAAGGCCCCGGACTGACGTTGCTATCCACATGGAGCTGTCTGCAGGGCTGACAGCAGTGGCATTTATTGATTGCGTTTCTGTTACCATGTTACAAAAATAAATTATTATCTTCAGAAACGCAAAATATCTGAAATATCGGCTTATTATTTCGCTGGCGGGAATGACGCGAGCACGTCCTCCCTATCCTTCCGCGAGATTGGAAGTTCGGTTTCACCCAATTGCAGGGTATCCGCTTCAATGCCCGAAACTGCCGCCTTGTTTACAAGATAGGAGCGGTGGATCCGCAGGAAATCATGAGTGTTTCATTGGTTTGTCTTGTGTTCATTGTCAGTATCTCCCTCATTCTCCGCATAATCCAGAAGCCCAGGATTTGACAAAAGGGTAAGGTCCAATTCTATGCCGGGGACCTTACCGGCATTTCGGCCTCCCAGGCACTTCCAGCGGGTAAGGTGTCGACCTTAAAATTGGACCTTACCCGCCCAGATTTCTGTAGGGGCGTAAAACGAACAAGACCTGCCAATCTGGCAGGTCTTGCTCGTAGCCTCTAGTGACATAATATCGAACTTTTTTCTGGAGGATCTGGAAAGAATATGGGAACTCAAAAAGTGGATTCCAGACCCTTGTAATCTACATTTACACTATCTAAAATCTGACGACCTAGAGGAAGAAAAGCTTTAATCAATAGGCTGATATTTCACTTGGGGTACACTATTCATTCTGACTTATTTTTTGTCGATTCGTGGATTAATAGTACCTTTACGGCAACTTGTACAGAGTGGATGGGCTGACACTCGCGATGGTCGCTTGTATGCAAGATTTGTAAATAAAAGTATTTATTTATAAAACATAATTGATGAAAAAGGCCATTTTGCTTCAGATAGTATTGATCCTCTCGACTATTTCCGCCCAGGCGCAGGAGAACTGGAAGGATTCAAGATTCTCGTGGAGAGCAGGGCTATCTGTGAGTTTAAGCACATATATGCAAAACGACTATGGTGGAGAAGGCCCCACCTATGATGTCGGATTGGCGGAAAGGTATGGACGTTACCACGGGAAAGTCTATTCCTTTTTCCCTGTTTCTGCCGATATCAATTACAAATTGTTCAAGTTCCTCGACCTCTCTGCCGGGCTCAGCTGGATTCCTATGTGGGGTGATGTGTATGATTCTTATGATGCCACCGAAGGACATACTGTTTTTGCAAACAGTTTTATCCTGATGCCTTCTATAAGGATAAGGTATTTTACAGAGGGAAAAGGATTCATTTATTCATCCGCCGGATTCGGAGTCGGGTTTCATTTCAACAGAAGTGACTCCCAAGATATGTTTGGCTGGGATCATATGGGTTATCATAACGATTATATTCTGGACAAAGGAAAGACTTGCGTTTCCAAGCAATTGGAGATAGTCTTACTTGGAATAAAATACGGTCCGGTGTTTTGGGAAGGAGGCCTCGGCTCCAAGTTCTGGGGATACGGAAGTCGTTTTGGTGTTGAATTCAATTTTTAGGCAGCTATGAAAAAGATTATTATACTATCGGCTATAGCTATGGCTGCCATCTCGTGCGAGATTCAGCAGCCAAATGGTCCCAAGGTGAGCGATAAGTCTCTAAAGGAGGAACTCAGCACCCTATGTATGTTTGCCACCGTAGAACCTATCCGTGCTTTAGAAATTATTATTGAACAAGGGGATAAGGCTGTGAACAATGATGACTTGGATATCGGACAATATACTCATCCTGTGGCTGATAAATGGCAACTGATTGCGCAGTGGTGGGAAGGAGGTCCGGACCGTCAATGGCTGGTAAAGGCAACAAGTCCCATCAGTTTTATGAAGAGCGATGATGGCTCTTGGATTATTGATTATCAAGGGGATGGAATGGAATATGCCTACTATACCAATCTGACATACAAGACAGTTGCAATCCCCATTGAAGGTGGGTGGAAATTGTCAACGACAGGGAAGATAATTGACACTGATGGTTATGCGATGGATTTCGGGACTGATGATAATACACTTATAACCAGGGTCGAGGATAATGGGCACTATAAAGAATGGTATTACTCCCTCACTGGGCCCTATTCACTCACTATTACAAAGAATGGCGAGATTATTGACCAGGTTAGCGGCCAAGCCGATGGTAAAGAATACTCCGTTCAATTCTATACCGATTATCTCCACTATTCCGTTGGCCGTTTCTATGCTACCGAATAATAGTCCAAGTGGCAATAGAAAAAATCGAACCTCCCGCTTTCGCGCCCTATCAATCTAATAATCAGGTAATTGCTAAAACAGGTCGTCTTTTTTGAGCGACCTATCTTAGTAAAGTATTAATAATCAAACACTTGCGTAAAACGCAGATTTCGGAGCGCAGCGACCGAGGGGGCGCAGGGGGATCCCTCCCCCGCCAAAAGAAGATGAGCGCAGCAGCGCGAACGGCGAAGGCCGGTCCGAAGGACTAAGGCCGGGAGCCGCGGGGTATATTAGGGGCAGAGCCCCTGATAAGACAGGTGGGCGGCACAGCCGCCCAGATTCCTGTAGAGGCGTCAAACGAAAAATGCTGGCCGCAGCCAGCAATTTTCGTAGCCTCTACAGGAATCGAACCTGTATTTAAGGTTTAGGAAACCTCCGTTCTATCCGTTGAACTAAGAGGCCATTCGCCCTTTAGGGCAACCGGCGCTCGCCGCCGGCGGGGTACATTAGGGGCAGAGCCCCTAACAAAAGCAGGACGTGCTACTGCACGTCCTTGACTATGATCTGACGGCCACGATAGT
>JAEEGH010013006.1_pt1 | contig 18561 bp, 17 predicted proteins | sample 9134181 | NCBI WGS metagenome assembly JAEEGH01 (sample SAMN16246544, study PRJNA631951) | gut metagenome | biome: gut microbiome; feature: rumen; material: DP-attached | host: Bos | place: Iran: Karaj | collected 2018-10 | reverse complement strand
AGAGAAGGCTGACGAGAAGGCTGCTGCACAGCAGGACGACCAGCCTAAGGCTAAGGCTGAGAAGGCTGAAGAAGCTGAGTAATAAATAACTTAAGTTATGAGTTATGGATATATGAGTTGTTGATATTCATAATTCATAACTCATAACTCACAACTTAAAAAAGACTTTTATACAATGGCTATAACAATGGAAAGCATCAAGACTCTGCGTGCCATGACTGGCGCAGGTCTTGCTGACGTAAAGAAGGCACTGACAGAGGCTGACGGCGATATGGACCGTGCAAAAGAGATTCTCCGCGAGCGTGGACAGGCTATCGCTGCAAAGCGTAGCGACCGTGAGACTTCTAACGGTTGTGTACTCGTAAAGAGCGAGAACGGTTTCTCTGCTATGATAGCACTGAAGTGTGAGACTGACTTCGTTGCCAACAATGCTGACTACGTTAAGTTGACACAGGATATCCTTGACGCTGCCGTAGCAGCTAAGGCTAAGACTCTTGACGAGGTTAACGCACTGACACTTGCTGACGGTCCGACTGTAGCTGCTGCCGTAACAGAGCGTTCTGGTGTTACAGGTGAGAAGATGGAGCTCGACGGTTACCTCTACCTTGAGGGCGACAACGTTTCTATCTATAACCACATGGGTAAGAACACTCTCTGCACAATGGTACAGACCAACAAGCCAGCTGAGGAGCAGGCACACGCTGTTGCTATGCAGGTAGCAGCCATGAAGCCAGTAGCTCTGAGCGAGAAGGACGTTGATCCAGCTATCATCGAAGAGGAGAAGAAGGTTGCTGCTGAGAAGACAAAGCAGGAGCAGCTCCAGAAGGCTATCGACAACAAGTTGAAGAAGGCTGGCATCAACCCAGCACACGTTGACTCTGAGGATCACATGGAGTCTAACATGGCTAAGGGTTGGATCACCGCTGAGGACGTTGCCAAGGCTAAGGAGATCATCGCAAGCACAACTGTTGAGATTCCTGAGCAGATGCTCGCAGGTATCGTTAACGGTCGTGTGAACAAGTTCTACAAGGAGTCTTGTCTGCTCAACCAGGAGTTCATCCAGGACAGCAAGATGGCAGTGAAGGATTACCTGAAGGCTGCTGACAAGGACCTCACAGTAGTTGCGTTCAAGCGCTTCTCTCTGCAGGCTGATTAATAGTCGAAAGTATTAAGTACATAACATACTCAAAGGCATCAATGCAACACTGCATTGATGCCTTTTTTATTTAATGCCTATATTTCACCCATCGCACTGCCGACCATTTGCGCTACCAGAAGATGGATTTTGTCGTAGGCATAGAATACACCTGTCGGGCAATCATACGCTTAATGACAAGCCTTTCCACGACATCTGCGATGAACTGGCAGGCAAGTACCCAAAGGATTTCAAGTTCACAGGCTGGCATCCACAGTGTAGGTGCTTTGTCACAACCATACTAAAGACCAAAGAGGAGCGTGACGAGGATGTAAAAAAGATATTGCGTGGTGAGCCTGTGAATGGGGAGAGCGTGAACAAGATTAAGGATGTGCCGCAGCAGTTTAAGGCTACAAGAAAGGGTTATACCATGATGTCCACTGATAGGTACATGGAGTTTTATGATGAAAATTGCAGTGATGTTGGCATATATATCGCCACTGTAGCGTGGCAATCAAGTATTAAAAGAGGAAAATTTGTATACGGAGGTGGGCATTGTACTATTATTAAAAGGTTAGAAGATGGCAGTTTGAAATATATTGAGCCGCAATGGAATAACCAAAGCGGCTCAGGTAATGAGTGGCAGACGTTAAAGGACTATATCTGTAAACATTCTGAAAAGTACGTTTTACGGCTATCTGAAGAAAGGGGCGTAATGAAAGTTAGCGATAAAATACTTGAACCTAAGTTCTATGATATTTTGGAAGCAAAATAAGATAGAATTGCAGGCGCATCAAAGTCAGCAGACTTGCACTTTTTCCCATCAAAAAGAAATACTATAGGCAAGCCTTGGTCTACATCATTATCGTTGTAAGCTAAGACATAAGCGTCCTTGCCTTGATATTTCCCAAGATGGGAAATAAAATCATAAGAAAAATGCTGTGCTGCATCTATTACAGCTTGTGGTATTCCCTGATGTTTCTTTTCCATAACTACCAAATTAAAAATTAACGCTATTTTTACCGCTGTTTGCAAAGTTACTAATAAAATCCTTAACTAAGGCAAGAAACACTCTAAAATCGCCATTTAAAAGCAGAATTGGAGCATTTCTTGCCTTATATCTTTACATTTCGTAATAATGTGTTAAAAGAGTAGCCGTCCTGACATATCGTCTATATTATTTGCACACTTATGCCCTTTTCCGTAATTTTGCAGACATAAAACAAAATAATATTTGACGCGTATGAAAAAACTTTTACCCTTATTAATCTTAACTATGTGCCTCGCGCTACAGGCTTGTGCAAAAGATGACATCTATGTACAATGGAACGGCAACAACGTGAAAGTAGATGGTGTAAGCAGGCACCTTTACATCTGCGAAACTGACAACGGCACACTTGAAATGACTGCTACGGATGCCGATAAAAACCAAACCATACACCTGAGCGGCAAGGGCACCGGACGCTTTATCCTTAACTCAAACCATACCACCAACATCATACTTGACGGTCTTGAACTTCAGTGCGACACCTCGTATGCCATAGTATTCAATGGCAAGAAAAGCATAAAGATGACACTGACAGACGGGACGGTCAACATCCTTGGTGACGAAGGAATAAACGCAAAGGGCAACCTACGCATAAACGGCAACGGTTCACTAACCATCAATGCCACCCAAGACGGTCACAAAGGTATGCGAGTGCATGGCGACATGAGCGTAACAGACAATCCTACAATCAATATTACGACATCCGGCCAACCGCTGAAGTCTGAAAAGATGGCACCACCTGTAATGCCTCAGAAGAACGACGGAGCCACCCGCAAAGACACTCCACCTATGCCTGAGCATCCAGGCAACAAAGCCTTTGTGCGCTATACCTACGAAGGAACCTCAAAAGCCCTGAAAGTCAGTGGCAGCATCGCCATAAAAGGCGGAGACATAAATATAAAGACCTCAACGCCAGGCGCTGAGGGTATCGAGACAAAAGACTCACTACTTATGTCCGGTGGCTCATTGCATGTAGAGGCGCACAACGATGCCATCTCCGTAGGCCGTAAGATGGTGGTCACCGGAGGCACCATCTATGCCATAAGCCAGACCAACGACGGCATTGACATCAACGGCGGCATGAAACCTATGGGCGGTGCACCTACCATGGACCTTATGCGCGGCATGCAGAAGGAAGGCATAGACCCTATGCAGGCTATGCGCGAGATGATGAAAAACAGGAAGCCTACATACATTCAGACCGGGGGCTCCGTAACGTGCAAGACCCTCGCTCCGCCACCGGAGGAGGGTCTTGACACCGACGAAATACCTATTTTGCATACAGGCGGAACGCTGAACAAGTGAGGTTTGGCATGGACACGTGGCTATTCAAATACATCCTCTATGCCCACCATATCATCCGTTTCCACTTCCTCGCCTTCCGTACCCGTGCAACCATCATAGCCAGGCGGCAACTTAAACTTCGCGCTTTCCTTATAGGGGAGCGCGGCGTTTTTATATACCTTCTTTATGAAATATGCGTATATCGGCAATGCCATAGAGGCACCCTGGCCATACGTCATATTGTCGAAATGTATGTCGCGGTCTTCTCCGCCTACCCATACGCCTGATACGAGGTCTGGCGCCACACCTATGAACCATGCATCGGAGTTACGGTTAGTGGTACCCGTCTTGCCACCCATCTGCGCATTCACGTTATATTTGAATCGCATACGGCTACCGGTACCGCCATTTACCACTCCCTGCAGCAATACCAGCATCTTATTGGCAGACTCCTCTGATATCACCTCATTCATGCGAGGCTCAAAGCGTGCTATCACCTGACCGTTGGCATCCTCAATCCTCGTTACGAACATCGGTGCGCAACGAATGCCCTTATTGGCAAAGGCGGTATAGGCGCTCACCATTTCCGCCACCGTTATGTCGCATGGTCCGAGACACAATGACATCGACGGGTGGATTTCCGGGTTCAATATACCATAGTTGTGGAGTAATTCCACAAACTGCTGCGGATCAAGTTTTGACATCAAATAGGCAGAAATCCAGTTGTTAGACTGCGCCAATCCCCACTTCAGCGTCACATTCTCTCCATAATGCGAGCGTGAGCCATTACGTGGTGTCCATGCCTGACCTGCCACATAGTAAGTCTGCTGCACGTTAGGAGCGAGGTCACACGGTGTGAATCCATTCTCCATAGCCAGGGAATATAACAGTGGCTTAATGGTAGAACCAACCTGACGACGACCAGCCATGACCATGTCGTACTGGAAGTGTGCAAAGTTCATACCGCCCACATACGCCTTCACGGCACCCGTATGCGCATCCATCGACACGAATCCAGTGCGCAGGAACGACTTATAGTAACGTATTGAATCGAGAGGCGACATAACCGTATCGACCTCTCCATGATACGTAAACACCGTCATTTCCGTCTTTTCCTTGAACGATGCCCTTATCTCCTCCTCCGAATATCCTGCAGCCTTCATGTTGCGGTAACGGTCACTCTGAACGACAGAGCGGTTAAGGATGTCCTTAACCTCCCTCGCTGAAAGCTGATTAGTGAACGGAGCATTCGGCTTATGGCGGTTTTCCTTATTGAATGCAGGCTGCAGATATTTCGCCACATGGGCATACACAGCCTCCTCTGCATATTGCTGCATCTCAGAGTCTATGGTGGTAAACACCTTCAGACCGTCCATATATATATTATAAGGTGTACCGTCGCGCTTGAAGTTCTTGTTGCACCAGCCATACAGCGGATCCTGCTCCCATGCAATGGAGTCCATGACATACTGCACCTTCTGCCAACTCTGATAATCGTCGCGCTTTGGTTTCTCTGCCATCATATACTGGCGCAGGAACTCGCGCAGATAGGTCGCACTGCCATCCTTATGGTCAGCACGATGGAACTTCAGTTCTATAGGGTGCTTAGAGCAATCATCATACTGCGACTGCGTGATATACCCAGCCTTCAACATCTGCTTCAGCACCACGTTACGGCGCTCCAGACAGCGTTCCTCATGCCTTACAGGATTGAAGTACGACGGGTTCTTACACAATCCTATGAGCAATGCAGATTCCTCAAGCGTAAGGTCTTTTGGTTCCTTGCTGAAGTATGTGTTCGCTGCATTCTTTATGCCCACTGCATTATGCAGGAAGTCGAACTGGTTAAGATACATCATCACGATTTCTTCCTTCGTGAAGTATCGCTCCAACTTAATGGCTATCACCCACTCTATCGGCTTCTGCATCATTCGCTCTATGGTAGAGTTTGCCTTACCTGAGTACAACTGCTTAGCCAACTGCTGCGTGATGGTACTGCCACCGCCGGCACTTGACTGTCCGAGCAGTCCACGCTTCACTATGGCACGTCCCAGTGCTATGAAGTCAACACCCGAATGATCGTAGAAACGCGCGTCCTCAGTAGCCACGAGCGCCTCTATCACGTTAGAGCTCACCTTGCTGATGTCAATCCTCACACGGTTCTCACGGTTCATGTTCCACGTGCCTATAACCTTTCCGTCTGCGCTGTATATCTGCGTGGCGTAACGGTCAATAGGGTTCTGCAGGTCTTCCATGTCGGGCATATACCCTATCCAACCATTCCATATAGCCGTAAAAATCAATGCGAAGATGATAACCGACGCGGCTATCAGACTCCACAAGATATATACGAATTTCTTTCTCATTTTACATCAATTTTACTATTCGAATGCAAAAATACAATAAATATTTGAGAAAAAACCATGTTTTTTCATTTTTTTTTGCTAACTTCGCACTCAAATACAGAAAACGCAAACGTAAACGAATACGATATCTATGGAAAAACAAAATTTCGTTACTATCGCTGACCTCTCAAAAGACGAAATCATGTACTTGATAGCAATGGCGCAGGAGTTTGAGAAACATCCAAACAGAGAGCTCCTGAAAGGCAAGGTCGTTGCTACCCTATTCTTTGAACCAAGCACACGCACACGCTTGTCTTTCGAAACCGCTGCCAACCGTCTCGGTGCACGCGTGATAGGTTTCTCTGACGCAAAGGTGACAAGCACCACCAAGGGTGAGACACTGAAGGACACCATACTGATGGTGAGCAACTATGCCGACGTCATCGCCATGCGCCACTACATAGAGGGCGCTGCGCAATATGCCTCGGAGGTAGCGCCTGTGCCAATAGTCAACGCTGGTGACGGTGCACACATGCACCCATCGCAGTGCCTGCTCGACCTCTACTCTATCTACAAGACTCAGGGCACACTGGAAAACCTTAACATATATCTCGTGGGCGACCTGAAATACGGACGCACGGTACACTCGCTGATTACCGCCATGAGACACTTCAACCCTACATTCCACTTTGTAGCGCCAACAGAGCTCGCCATGCCACAGGAGTACAAGGACTACTGCCGCGAGCACAATATAAAGTACGTGGAGCACACCGACTTCAACGAGCAGATTATATCTGATGCCGACATAATCTATATGACGCGCGTGCAGAAGGAGCGCTTCTCGGACCTCATGGAGTATGAGCGTGTAAAGAACGTATATATACTCAACCGCGCAATGCTGAGCATGTCAAAGCCTAACATGAAGATTCTGCATCCATTGCCACGCGTAAATGAAATAGCATACGACGTGGATGACGATCCACACGCATACTACATACAGCAGGCACAGAACGGCCTGTATGCACGCGAAGCAATCTTCTGCCATTGTCTCGGCATAACGCTTGAGGAAATCAAGAACGACAAGACTATCATTGGATGAGGATTGAAGGATTGAAGAATTCTTTGCAAAGCAAAGCGTCGCAAGCGCCGAGCGGAAGGATTGAAAAATTGAAGAATTGAAAAATTGAAGTTATGAATATCAAGGAACGCCTTGTTGCCGCTATCGAGAACGGCACGGTCATTGACCACATACCAGCTGAGAAAACATATCAGGTGGCTGCACTGCTCGAACTGAGCAAACTTACGGAACCCGTGACAATAGGTCAGAACTACCCTTCCAAGAAACTGGGCAAGAAGGGTATCATAAAGGTTACAGACAAGTTCTTCACCAATGAGGAGATATCACGCCTTTCCGTAGTAGCTCCTAACGTGGTGCTCAGCATCATTAAGAACTACCAGGTGGTAGAAAAGAAAACCGTGGAGACTCCCGATGAGCTGCGCGGCATCATTCGCTGTAACAACCCTAAGTGCATAACAAACAACGAGCCGATGGCTACGTATTTCAGCGTAGTGAACAAGCAGCTTGGCACCGTACGCTGCCACTATTGCGACAAGGAGCAGGATATCAAGACTGTTGAACTCGTATAAGATGGGGGCTGAAAAACAGTCCTGAATCGTATTTAAATGCGATTTTTAGGCCTTCAAATTCACGAAAACGATTTTTGGTGCGAAATATCGCAAAATTTCGCGTCGTACATAATCACTTAGTTTATAAGTGATTATATAAAAATCACAATAAAACTACAACAGACGAAATTGTAATTTGATAGCTTTTACACTGTAATTCGATAGCTTTTACCGTGTAAAAGCTATCAAATTATAGCGCAAAAAAGCACAAATCAGAGTCTGAAAGCTATGCTTTTACACGAAAAAGTCCCATTTCACACCTCAAGATGGTGCGCAATGGGACTTTTTCTTGCTATTTTTCGCTCTATTTTGCATTTGGAAGCAGTGTTCCATTTGTTCGCAAATTCTATGAAAAACAAATGGCAGGATGGTCGGAAAATCAGCCTGCCGCTGCCAACCCGGAAAAGCCCGATGCTCTTAACCAAGAAGCACACCACCCCATATGCATTTTAAGTATAAAAGAAAAAGGAGTCACGAATTAATTCGTAACTCCTCATTTTGGTGGTACACCCTCAGGGATTCGAACCCTGGACCCACTGATTAAGAGTCAGTTGCTCTACCAACTGAGCTAAGGGTGCATAAACTTTTTCAAGGTTGCTTGAACTTTATCCTTTCTCAAAAGCGAGTGCAAAGGTAGTAAGTTTTTTTGACTTAACCAAATATTTCTTTGTTTTTTTGCACTTGTTAACACAAAAAACATCCTTAAAACCTTATTTCGCATACTGCGCACGGCTTTAGAGCAATAAAAAAGCGGCTATCACACCAACGCATGATAGCCGCAAAACATATTGAAACAACCTGTTTAGTCCTTCTTCAGAATCTTACGGGTAACGACACCCTTACTTGTATTCTGTCTTACAACATAAATGCCCTTAGGCAAGTCTGCCACGCTTGCAGCAGGCACCTCACGGCCATATACATCATAGATAACAGTGCGCACTGCCTCAGACTGCACATCCACCTGACTGATAGCATCAGCCGCCGTAACATGTATTATGAGGGTATCATTTGCTGCATCCGCACTCACACCGTTAAGACTATTCACCTTGATAGGAATCCTGTAGTCGCCAGCTTCTGTAGGCACACCACTTATCTGTATTGTCTTGGCAGTACTTGAAGTAGTCTTCTTCAGTCCGGCAGGCAGTCCCACTACATAGCTATCGTCAGCAGAGTAAGTTCGCGTCTGCGTTATGCTCTTGGCATAGCGAGTATTTGAGAAATAGGAGAACTCCTCGCCCACCTTTACGGTGTATTCCAGTTCCTTATTCTCCAACGATGGCAGCGCCTCAACAGCAAGGTTATAGCCCAGGTGTGGAGGCTGGTTGTATGCAGTATTCTGCCAGCAGATACCCATTCGGTATGTATGATCGTGCATCAAGGTTGGGATGGCATAGTCGCTGGCAATGTTAGTTGAGTAGATACCGAGATATGTCTCAGCGTCGCTTACACTGTAGAGCACGAGCTCTTCGCGCCAGTCACCAAAGAGGTCTGCTGAAATGCTCGGAGTATTCTTCGATCCATTACATGTAGAACTTGGTCCAAAACTGGAGGCCGTCATAAGACGGCTGAAGGAATTGCCTGAGTCATTATATTTGTCAATCACACTGCCGTCAAGCAACTCGTCCTGCACATCACCATCCCAATAGATACGGAAGTTCACAGTACTGGTGGCAGTAGATGCGACACCACCGGTTGTCACACTACGCTGATGCCTACCGTTAAGAGGCTCTCCGTAAGTATTTATATACACTTCCAGCTCATTTACGTCTGTTGTTTTACTGTCATCCTTTATCTGATCTGCGGAACTGAACCACCATTCTTTTGTACTCGCAGACAACTGTGCAGCCATTCCGCGACCATTATCAACGCCATGGTTACCACCCTTCAGCAAGATTTCTCCAGTAGCGGCATCATGCACGTCCCATGAGTACCAACCTTTTTCCTCATGCACCTCATATACCTGAAGTCCCTCACGTCCAGGTATCATCGATCCCATGTGTATGGCATCACCATGACCGAAGCCCGTGCCATAACGCAGAGTACCATCATGCTTCAAAGCTGCAGAACCCCAGATGATATCATCTTTTCCATCACCATCAACATCTGCTACAGACATATTGTGGTTACCATTCTGGAACATCGTACCGCTGCCGCTGCCGCTGGTAGGCTTAAGGTTGCTGAATTCGCGGCTTGTGGCAATACCTTCCGCATCCCATGTAGTGAGCTTATAGGCTGTTCCTGACTCATGAGAACTCAGCCAGCGTGGTATCAGTTTCTCACCGTTAAAGCTTACTGCCCAGATATATGCGTATGTATAGTATCCGCGACAGAATATAGCACTGGCATTATTGTCAGAACCATCTATATATGCGGTAGCTGCAAGATAACGCTCACCACGGTTGCCATAACTGCCTGTATCGCTTTTACCAGAACGTGTATCCCAGTTCTTTGTACCTGCGGCAGTGCTCAGCGCTGCATCGCCATTGCGGTTTGGATAATATGCTATGGTATGGAGAGCCTTACCTGTCGTTCCTTCAAACACAGTCAAATACTCATGACCGCCATTTATACGACCGTCACTTGTCACATAGCTCGTTGTATTGCTGGCAGCCTTGATGGTTGCGCTCGTAGCAGCCTGGTTCACGTAGTTGCCCACGCCGTCTATACTGCCGGGAGCAGTCTTACACATCATCTCTGCCTTGCCGTCACCGTCATAGTCATACACCTGGAACTGTGTATAGTGTGCACCGGCACGGATGTTCCTGCCGAGGTCTATGCGCCACAGCTTTTTGCCGTCAAGCTTATAGCAGTCTATATACACGTTGTCTGTAACGCCTGCCTGTGAGTTATCCTTGGCGGTTGACGGATCCCACTTCACGAATATCTCGTACTCACCGTCGCCGTCCACATCACCAACGGAGCAATCGTTAGGAGTGTATGTTCCTTTATTGGCAGCACCTGCAGCAGGGCGGTCAAGGGGCAGTTTCATATACACATTAGTCCATGCCTGCACGGCATCAGTAGTGTCAACGGCCTCCCCATTGACTTTTGTCACAACCTTGTATTGTGACGAGCTTGTGCCATTGGCGTCTTTGTAATTGGTGACTTTCAGGTTTGATGCCAGCCTTACATTATTGCGCAATACGTCAAACGTGGTATTGTAAGGGTCGTCAGTTCCGAGCAGCCGCCATGTGACGAGTCGGCCTGTGCCGTCGTTGCTAAATGGTACGGCAACGACACCGCGACCAAGTTTCTCCATTTGGCTGACGGGAGTGATCTGTGCATGCATACATATCACTCCTACAGCCAACAAAAAAGTGGTGTAGAATTTCTTCATGTTTTGATTAATTATGTATCTATTAGCAAATTCGATTGCAAATTTACGAAAAAAAAACCAAACATCAGTCATTTGTTATTTTTTTTTTGTAATTTTGCAGACATGAAAATCGCATTCGACGCAAAAAGATACTATCACAACCATACAGGATTGGGAAATTACAGCCGCACATTGGTAAACGACCTGACGTTGCAGTTTAGTGATGTGGAGGCAGTGCTGTATGATAGCAAAACGATGGAACGTACCTTCCGTCTGGGCAGAAAAGCCGCAGGTGAAGGGTGTCAGTTGTTTCACGGACTGTCAAACGAACTGCCACGCGATATAGTGAAGACCGACATTTCGTCAGTGGTGACAATGCACGATGTGGCATGGCGCACATTTCCTGACATGTACAAGCCATGGGACAGACTAATATATGACTGGAAATACGGATGGAGCGCACGCCACGCCACACGTGTGGTGTGTATCAGTCAGTCAACAAAGCGTGACGTGATGCGCTTCTATGATATACCAGAAGAGCGCATAAGCGTGATATACCAGTCTGTCGGCAAACATTATTACACCCCCATGGACGATAAAGAGGCAGAGAGGATAGTGCAGACACTGCCATACCTGAAAGACAGACCATATATACTCACCGTGGGAAGTATAAACAGCAGGAAGAACCTACTCAACATGGTAAAGGCATACGCAGCCTTGCCGCAGAAAGACAGACCTGTGTTTGTCGTCGTGGGCAACGGCAGGGAATATCGCAGGAAGGTGGAAGAGTATATAAAGGAAAAGAATTTGCAGAACGACATACATATAGAATCCAATATCCATGACGGCAGGGTGTTGCAGGCATTATACACGCGAGCCATGTTGTTGATGTACCCATCGTTCTATGAAGGATTCGGCTTGCCTGTCGTTGAGGCATCGTTGCAGCGTTGCCCTGTCATCACGAGCAACGTGTCTTCACTTCCAGAAGCTGCAGGTGATGCTGCTCTGCAGTGTAATCCTGCATCGGTTGGAGAACTGACTGATGCGTTGCAGTTGTTGCTTGAAAATGAACAGGAGCGCAAATGGCGTGGAAATGATAGTTATGATTATTGTATGCGAATGTTTCATCCGGATACACTGACGCGTCAGATGTATGAAATGTATGCTTCGCTATGCTGAAAGAAAGACTGAAAGAAATAAAGAATGCAGATGAAGGCAAGGCACAGTTCGTGCGTTTTGTGCTTAATGGATGTTTCTCTGCCGCCGTGCATTATGCAGTGTATTATGCCATGCAGTTTCTGATAGAGGTGAATGTGGCGTATGCTGTAGGATATGTTGTGAGTTTCCTGATAAATTACTACACCACATGTCGCTTCACATTTCGCAGACAGCCTACATGGAAGCATTTTATTGGTTTCTCGGGTTCGCATGGCGTGAATTTCATATTACATGTGGTGTTGTTCTGGTGTTGTATGCAGTTGGGCGTACACAGACTCGTCGCACCTGTTATAGTGATGGGAATAGCCATGTTGATACAGTTCACGATACTGCGTTTTGTGTTTAAGAAAAGTTAAAAATACATGCAGCCTATTGCACGTTATCTGAAAACTTAGTACATTTGCACTCAGCAAATCCTTAAATATTAACCAAAACAAGAAAAACAATGAAAAAACTTTTCTTTATGGCCCTGGCTTGTGCCGTGATGGGCTTCGCTTCATGCGGAAACAAAACCGCAGAGAATGCAGAACAGGCGGATTCCGCTGCTGTTGATTCAGTAATGGATGCAGATGCTATGGTGTCGGCTCTTGGAGAGAAATTGAATGCTAACGACCCTGCGGCTCTCGCTACTCTGTCGCAGCAGGCACAGCAGACTATCGCAGATCTTATTGCGAAGGGTGATACCGCTGCAGCCAAGGCTTACGCATCAAAAATCAAGGAATTTGTTGATGCCAATGCAGAAAAGGTAAAGCAGGTGGCAAGTGGCAACGAAACAATAAACGGACTGGTGAACACCGTCAAGTCTACAAGTGTTACAGATCTCGCCAACCAAGCTGCTGCCGCAGTAAAGGCTGATGCCAATCAGGCTGCCAACCAGGTGAAGGAGGCTACCAATGAGAAGGTACAGGAAGCCAAGGATGCTGCTAAGGAAAAGGTGAACGAGCAGGTTGACGCTGCCAAGCAGAAGACCAACGAAAAGATTGACGCCGCTAAGCAAAAGGCCAATGACGAGGTGAACAAAGCCACCAACAAGGCTCTCAATAAGATAGGACTGCAGTAAAGTACCATCATAAATAAAGTGAAGGCTGGATGTAAACACATTTACATCCAGCCTTCACTTTATTATTTCCTATTTGATTCACTTTTTAATCCTCTGTTTGATTCCTGAACAGACTGAAATTAACGCTTCCGTATGCGCGGTGTTCAAGAAACTGAGGATGTGTGGAGAAATCGTTTTGTTTGCCATGCTCAAGAATGAACAAACCATCGGGCTTGAGCAGTGGCAGGGCTTTGTCAGGTATCTCCGTAAGTGTGGGCAGTGCGTATGGAGGGTCTGCAAATATGATGTCAAACTGTCGTTTGCAGCTCTTTAGGAAACGAAAAACATCACCGCGTATCAAAGTGTGATTATCGGTGCCCAGTTTCTCTACGCATTGATTGATGAAACGTGCGTGGTCACGGTCCAACTCTACGCTGACCACATCACCGCAACCGCGTGAGAGCAGTTCAATGGTTATGCTGCCTGTGCCAGCAAAGAGATCCAAAGCTGCCAAACCGTCAAAGTCCACATAACCCATCATCACGTTGAAGATGTTTTCCTTGGCAAAGTCGGTGGTTGGACGTGCCTTGAACGAACGTGGGATATCAAAATGCCTTCCCTTGTATTTACCTGTTATTATCCTCATGTAAAACCGTGGTGTAAGTCTTTCTCACCAGTGTATCATCCAATCATCATGTCAAATGGCATGCCATTAACCTCTGCCAATGGTGAGCGGTTGAGGTCAGCACTGGGGTTGATGTCGTACAGTCGTGTAACATAGCTCTGTAATCGGCCGCGCAACCATTTTTCATGCGGCATGTCACCAATGACGAATAGGTCGTCCTCCTCCTGGTTCATGCCCAGCTGTTTCCATACGAAAAGAATGTAGTACAGGGCATCGTGGGCGTGTGTGGCATCAAAAGAGTTCGCAAAACGCACACGTCCTCTCTCAAACTGGCACACGTCAACGGTCTTGTCATGGAAGTAAGCGAAGAGCTTGCGGTGTTGTCCCGACTGGTAATAACGGTTGTACAGATGTTTCCATATAGGGTACATGACGTTGCACACTTCTACATTGGGACAGTTGTCTGTCACTACCATGTGCAGGTCACTGTTTATTGTGAATATGCCCATGGCATTAAGGGTGGACATCTGTTTGACGATTTTCTCCTCCCCCTTGTGGCCGGTCATAACACTGCTGTACACAGCTTCTATGTCAAGATCCTCGTCGATAGTGTCAAATTCCTCTTGTGGTAAAAGTACTATAGGCGTGGAAACCATCAAGGTGGTGTTCTCCACGCCGTCTGTTAGTTCCGGCAAGATCTTGAAAGCCTCGCGGAGGTTGGCTGCCAGTGACATCTCACTCTTCACTTCATAGGGAATGAAACTGAAAGTGCCATCAACAGCCTTGACAAGGAACGATAACGTCCCTTGTCCGGCTCTTATTGTCAAACTCTTGCTTGAATTAGTGTTTTCTGCCATCTGATTATATTATCTTACCAGCATGTCAGAGAAAAACCACACTGCAACGATACGTTTATCAACGTCCTTGGCTACACCCATGACACGGTCGGCACAGTCTGTTACCACACCTTTCTTTGATATCTTGCCAACATAACTGTTGAGGCCATTACGCACAGTGCCGTTTTTCAATACACATCCAATGTAGCGGCCCTTCTCGTCACGTATGGTGTTTTCTGCATCAATCTTTCCACGCACCACATCATAACCGTCACGGATGGTGCCATCAGAGTCAAACCTGCCTACACGGCGTGTGAAACGGTCAAATACTACACCCTCATCGTCAATTCTGCAAATAACATGATTGTTGGCGTCATATATAAGCTGCTCAGCGTGAAGGCCAAGAGTAAACACTATTGATTGCAACATCACCAATGCTACAGTCAGTATTATTCTTTTTTGTACTTTCATTTTCATTTTCTCCTTTAATTTAAGTAAATAATAAAGTTGATAATGCTTTATTGATGAGGCAAAGTTACAGATTATTTCTTAACCTAACAAATAATTTGCGAAAAAAGTTTGTCTGAGAATAAAAAAAACGTTAACTTTGTACACATGACGACCACAGAATTCAAAAATCTCATACTTCAGAACGCTTCTTTTGTTCCAACAGATGATCAAAAATATGCTATAGACGAATTTACCCATTTGTTGGCATGCCGTGAGCAGGCGGCAATGATACTGCGTGGTTCTGCAGGGACGGGTAAGACGTCAATTGTAAGTGTCATGGTGCGCACTCTTCTCGGTTTGCGGCAGAAAGTCATCCTGCTTGCTCCGACAGGTAGGGCTGCCAAGGTGTTGTCTCAACACTGCGGTTGGCCGGCATCTACTATCCATCGTAAGATTTATAGGCAAAAGAGTATAGGTGATGATTTTAATCTCGACGTAAATCTGCATACAGATACGCTGTTTGTGGTTGACGAGGCTTCCATGATTAGTACCATGCCTCAGATTGCTTCTGAAGGGATGCCTTCGTTTGGAACAGGGAACAGCAGTGTCATAGATGACTTGATAACCTATGTGTATTCTGGGCGCAACTGTAGCATGATGCTTGTTGGTGATACTGCACAGTTGCCTCCAGTAGGAGAAGAAGAAGCTCCAGCGTTGCGTGAGTATATACTTGAATGTTATGGTTTGAAGGTATTCCATTGTGACCTCAATGAAGTGGTGAGACAAGAGGAGGAATCTGGCATTTTGTGGAATGCCACAATGGTAAGGCGCCTTATTACCCATGACGAGATGACGCAGTTGCCGCGATTGCGCTTCCAGGGATTTGCAGACATACGCATGTTGCAAGGTAATGAATTAATAGAAACATTGGAAGAAAGTTACCATAATGTGGGACTGGATGACACAGTGGTGATAACACGCAGTAACAAACGTGCTAATATATATAATAATGGCATTAGGACACGTATCCTTGATCATGAAGGCGAGTTATGTAGCGGTGACCGAATAATGATTGTAAAGAATCATTATTTCGACAACAAAAACAAACCGAAGGCTGATGCAGAGGAAGAAGATCAACTTTCATATATTGCCAATGGTGACATGGCAATAGTGCGAAGGGCGAGAAATATTAGGGAATTCTATGGATTCCGCTTTGCTGACCTTACACTTCAGTTTCCTGATTACAATAATGAAGAACTCTTGTTGACGGCTGTGCTTGATACATTGCAGAGCGAAGCACCGGCAATGACTGCAGAACAACGACAGATGCTTTTTGACAATGTGATGGAGGATTACATGAATCTGCCTCACAAGTCAGACCGTCTTAAAGCAGTGAAAGAAGATATATATTACAATGCTCTGCAGATAAAATATGCGTATGCCATTACTTGTCATAAGGCGCAAGGCGGTCAGTGGAGCCATGTTTATGTGGATCAAGGTTACATGACAGATGACATGCTTACCCCTGACTATATCCATTGGTTATATACGGCTATGACACGAGCCACAGAAGTACTTTACCTCGTCAACTGGCCGAAGGAGCAGGTAGCTTCGGGTATTTCCTCAGCCAACCGTCAAGACGTAATCGCATGACACCGAAGAAAGCCTCGCCGAATATTCCGCCACTCATCTTGCTGGTTCCTTCGCGACGGTTTACAAAGATTACAGGCACCTCTTTCAACTTGAAACCAATCTTGTAGGCGGTGTATTTCATTTCTATCTGGAAGGCGTAGCCCTTGAAACGGATTTTGTCAAGTTCTATCGTTTCAAGCACACGACGGCGATAGCACTTGAATCCGGCTGTGGTGTCATGAACTTTGAATCCAGTGATAAAGCGGACGTATTTAGATGCGAAATAAGACATCAGTACGCGGCCGATAGGCCAGTTGACCACATTCACGCCACTGACATAGCGCGAACCGATGGCAACGTCATATCCTTCGTCTGCACATGCACTGTATAGACGCGGTACATCGTTTGGATCGTGGCTGAAGTCGGCATCCATCTCGAAAATATATTGGTAGTCATGCTCCAGTGCCCATTTGAAACCCTTGATGTAGGCTGTGCCAAGTCCGAGTTTGCCTTCGCGTTCTTCAATAAAGAGCTGACCGTCAAACTCGTTTTTAATCAGACCATGCACAATGTCGGCAGTACCGTCGGGGGAACCGTCGTCAATAACCAGTATGTGGAAACTCTTCTCCAAAGAGAAGATGGCACGTATAATTTTCTCTATGTTCTCTTTCTCATTATATGTTGGTATAATGATTATGCTGTCACTTGCCTTCATCTTTCCCTATTTGACTTATTTCTTGTTTCAGATGCAAAAGTACTAAAATTTCTTCAAACTCTTTGCGCTTTTAAGGAAAATTTTGTACTTTTGCAAATATTTTATGCAATTAGAAGATATACAGAAGAACTTTGCTAAATCGGAAGAGTGCCGAGAGTTGAGTTCTCTCCTTAAAAAGAAATCTTTACGTAAGGTCGCAGTGGGTGGTCTTACGCAGTCATCTATGGCTCTTTATCTTGCGTCGGTAGCAAGAAGAACAGAATTGCCCATGCTTGTCATCATGCGTGATGCTGATGAGGCTGGCTATGCGTATCAGGATATGCATGCGTTATTGGGAGATTCGGTGATGTTCTTTCCCTCGTCGTATAAACGTGCGGTGAAATTCGGACAGCGTGACGCTGCAAGCGAGATACTGCGTACAGAGGTGCTTACCTCGTTGGGTAAGGAGAAAAGACTTATTATTGTCACTTATCCTGCAGCACTTGCAGAATTGGTGATGTCGCAGAAGAATCTTGACGATAACACTATAACGCTGAAACGTGACCAAACATTAGATGTCACGGCTTTGCTGCACAGATTGCGTGAACTGGGTTTCGCTGAGCGTGACTATGTATATGAACCGGGACAGTTCGCTGTGCGTGGCAGTATCATAGACATATATTCATATTCAGGTGAGCATCCCTGCCGCTTGGATTTCTTTGATAACGAGATAGACACGATGCGCACGTTCAACGTCGAGACGCAGTTGTCTCTGGATATGCTGGACAGTGTGACTATAGTACCAGAGATAGCACGTACTGATACGGAGAAAGTTCCTTTGCCAGCATTGCTCAGCGACGATACAATTACTGTGACACATGATCTTCGCTATGTGGTAGATGCCATAGATTATATATATAAGGAGGGCTTCTCTGATGCAGCCAAGAGTGATCGTCTGGCCTATGCTACGGAGATGGAGAAAGCTGACATTGTGCGTGAACTCACAGCGAGTCTCAACCTATGTACCGCATCGCGTTTTGAAAAGGAAATAGAAAGACACAAGGTGTTGGAGTTGAGCAACGGCAGTGATGTTATGTTCAAGACCTCACCTCAACCGCTTTTCCACAAGAATTTCGATTTGCTTGCGCAGACATTGGACGATTACCAGTTGCGAGGCTACAAGACAAACGTCCTTTCAGACAGTGATAAACAGCATGAACGACTTAAGGCAATCCTTGATGAGAAACATGTAG
>JAEEGH010013005.1_pt1 | contig 18562 bp, 11 predicted proteins | sample 9134181 | NCBI WGS metagenome assembly JAEEGH01 (sample SAMN16246544, study PRJNA631951) | gut metagenome | biome: gut microbiome; feature: rumen; material: DP-attached | host: Bos | place: Iran: Karaj | collected 2018-10 | reverse complement strand
GGCACATTGGGCGTTCTTTCCCCTCCCAGATAAGGAACTAACAAGACACCCTCACTGCCGGCCGGAGCTGCTGCCGCCGCCTGGTTCAGCTTGGCCACATCCCATTTCATGAAATCACTCACCATTCCGGTAGCGACTGTCACATTCATCGTACAAAGCAAAGGCAGCCAGCGATTTGTGCTGTCACAGAATGCCGCGATCTCCCCCTGTGGATCCACAATCGGCTTCTCCGCGCAGGCATAGATCGTTCCGCTGGTACCGAAACTAGCCGTAATGGCTCCTTCCGTCGTGTTCCCGGTACCGATAGCGCCCATCATGTTATCGCCGCCGCCGGCGCTGACCAGCGTCCCCATTTCCAGTCCCAGGATACGGGCGGCCTCGCTGCACAGGATACCGGCCGGCTGATCGCTGGAGATCAGTTTGGGCAGTTTCGCTTCCAATTCCGGGTCAATGGCGTTGAGCGTCTTCCGGCTCCAGGAACGTGTCCGCACGTTCAGCAGAGCCGTGCCGCTGGCATCGCCGTACTCCATAACGGCGTTGCCCGTCAGCCAGTAGTTGATGTAATCATGGGGCAAGAGGATCGTTTTCAGCCGTTTAAAATTCTCCGGCTCATGCCGTTTCAGCCACAGTATCTTGCCGGCGGTATAGCCCGGCAGGACCGCGTTGCCCAATTCGCTGATCGCTCCGTCCAGTCCTCCCAGTTCCCGGGTGATAGCCTCGCATTCTTCCGCTGTGGAGGTATCGCACCACAGTTTGGCCGGGCGGATCACTTTTCCAGCCTCATCCAGAGGCACAAAACCGTGCTGCTGACCGCTCACACCGATGGCTTTGACCTCGGATGCACTGGCTCCGGCCTCTTTCATCGCCCGCTGGATGCTCTTGGTCACGGCGGCGATCCAATCCGCCGGGTTCTGTTCCTTAGCGCCAGGAGGCAGACCAGCGATCAAATCATAAGATTCGCTTGCCGCCGCCAGAACTTCTCCGGTTTGAGCGTTTACAACTAATGCTTTCGTGGACTGTGTCCCGCTGTCGATTCCAATTACCAATGTTCTCATCAAGAAAAACCTCTCGCGAAAGACACTAACGGCTTCCGGGATAAATGTCAAGGCGGCAGGCGTTATTTTCACTTGCAAAATGCCTCTGATTCTGTCAGGGTTGAGCGGTTGATGGTGTCTTTATTGATTCGTATGAAGAAAATTTTATTAGCTCTGCTGATTACTCTGACTGTCTCTGCACAGGGCGCCGGAATGGAACTCTTTGTCGCTCCGGCTGATAAAGGCGGTGATGATAACAATCCCGGCACGAAAGAAAAACCGCTGGCCACGCTCTCCGCCGCGCGTGATATTCTGCGCAATATCCAGAAACAAAAAAAGATACCCCCGGAAGGCGGCGCTATTGTCAACCTGCTTCCCGGCGACTATTACATCGACAAGACCATTGATTTTGAATACGGCGACAATGGCCGTCTGAACCGCCGGATCATTTATCGCTCTTTATCCGGGGCGGAACCGGCCCGCTTCATCGGCGGACGCTCTGTCACCAATTTTGTCCTACTGGAAGATGCCGACATCCAGAAACGTCTGCCTGCTGAGACTCAGGGCAAGATCTGGACTGCCGATCTCAAGGCTCTGGGATTGGAAAACTTCGGGCAAATGCGTTCCCGCGGGTTCGCACGGTCAACTGTTCCCGCTCACTGTGAACTGTTTTATGACGGCCGGCCGATGACCCTGGCACAGTGGCCGAACAAGGGTGAATTCTCTCACATCGCCGGTTATCCTGAAGGCACTCAAAAGGATGGACACGGCGGCGAGCTGAGTCCGCTGGAAAACGGCTATTTTTATGAAGGCGACCGTCCCGGCAAATGGCTGTTCTCCGAAGGGAGCGACATCTGGGCTCACGGCTACTGGGCGTGGGACTGGGCCAACTCCTACGAGAAGATCCTGAGCATCGATCCTGAGAAAAAATGGATCAAGACCGCCGGGGTCAACTACGGCTTCCGCAAAGGCCAGCGCGTCTATTACGTCAACATCCTGGAGGAACTGGATCAGCCCGGTGAATACTATGTGGACACCGCCAAAGGCATCCTCTATTTCTATCCGCCCCAAGACGGCAAGCCGGACAAGGAAGCTTTCGTCTCCGGTCTGGAATCTCCATTTATCCGATCCAAAGAAGCCTCTTTCCTCACCTTTGAGAACATCACCTTTACCGCCTGCCGCGGTGAAGCTCTCCATGTGGAAGACGGCACCTCTGTCATAGTCAAAAACTGCCGCTTCATCAACATCGGCTCGACCGCTCTGTCCATCTCGAACGGCAGCGGCTGCATGGTCATCAACTGCGACTTTGCCGAAACAGGCGATTCCGGGGTCACTCTCAGCGGCGGCAACCGTCAGACTCTCAAGCCCTGCGGCCACATCGTTCAGGACTGTATTTTCCAAAAACAGGGACGTTGGTCCCGCTGCTATGTGCCGGCCATTTCGATAAACGGTGTCGGCATCCAGGCGCGTCACAATCTCATTTTCGATCATCCTCACTGCGCCATCCTCTACGGAGGCAATGACCACACCATTGAGTTCAATGAGATCCACCATGTCGCTCTGGAAACCGGCGATGTCGGCGCTATCTATGCCGGCCGCGACTACACCATGCGCGGAAACAAGATCCAGTTCAATTATATCCACCACACGGGTGGTGTCGGCATGGGCAGCATGGGCATCTACAACGATGACAGCCTCAGCGGCACTTATATGTACGGCAATTTGTTCCACAAAGTCCAGCGCGCCGTGTTCATGGGCGGCGGACGCGACTTCGTGGTGCAGAACAACGTGTTCGTGGACTGCACACCTTCCATCGCTCTGGATGGACGCGGTCTGGATAAATCCCCCGTCTGGTACAATCAGGTCTATGTGACCCTGAAGGAACGTCTGAAAGCAGTCCCGCGCGATGTCTATGAAAAACGCTATCCGGAGATCTACAACGTGGAGAAATATCTTTCCCAGACCAACGGTGTCCCACCGGAAAATATTTTGATCAAAAACAATATCTCCTTTGGAGGTCAGTGGAAAAATGTCGGCTGGCATGCCAAGGATGAAGATGTCACCTGGGTGGACAACTTTGTGGATCAGGATCCCGGTTTCGTGGACGCGGAACACGGGAACTTCAACCTCAAAGCCGATTCGCCCGCTTTCAAAACCGGTTTCAAAGCTCTGCCGCTGGATCAGATCGGTCCGCGCAGAATGAAAGTCACAGAATAAACAGAACTAGAAAAGATTTATAAATTATGAATGAAGAACCTAAAAAACAAGAACGTCTGATGTCACTGGATGCCCTGCGCGGCGCCGATATGCTTTGTATCATGGGCTTTGCCTCGTGGGTCGTTGCCCTGTGCGCGCTGCTGCCTCAATGCGGTCTCACTGAATGGATCGCCTCCCAGATGACACATGTGGAATGGAACGGTCTGCGTCAGCACGACACCATCTTCCCGCTCTTCCTTTTCATTGCCGGTATCTCCTTCCCGTTCTCGCTTGCCAAGCAGCTGGCTCAGGGCAGGACTACCGCGCAGATCCACCTGAAGATCGTCCGCCGCGGTTTCCTGCTGGTGCTGCTGGGACTGGTCTGCAACGGTGTTCTTCAGTTCGATTTCGCCAACCTGCGCTGCGCCAGTGTACTGGCCCGCATCGGTCTGGCCTGGATGTTCGCCGCGCTGCTTTTCACCACCATCCGCAAGACCTCCATCCTGGCTGTCATCGCCGCGGTCATCCTGATCGGATACTGGCTGGCCATGTGGCTTATACCGGGCGGCTCCGATCCCTTCTCCTACGAGAACAACCTGGTCGGAGTTATTGACCGCGTCCTGCTGCCCGGCCGTCTCTATGAAAACAATTTCTTCGACCCGGAAGGCTTGTTCAGCACCATCCCGGCCATCGGCACCGCCATGCTGGGTATGTTCACGGGGCAATGGATCCGCTCCACGGAAGCCTCCGGCAATAAAAAAGCCCTCTATCTGTTCCTGGCCGGTGTGGCGCTGGCGCTGATCGGATGGCTGTGGAGCTTCGTCTTCCCCATCAACAAGAAGCTCTGGACCAGCTCCTTTGTCTGCGCCGTGGCGGGCTACTCCCTCATCTGGTTCTCCATCTTCTACTACATCATTGACGTGAAAGGCTGGCGCCGCTGGGCCTTCTTCTTCCAAGTCATCGGCATGAACTCCATCACCATCTACATGCTGCCCCGTTTCATTGACTGCTCCAGAGCGAACAAGTTCATCTTCGGCGGCATCATCAAACAGTTCGACGGCGACTGGAACAAGCTGGTCTCGCTGACCTTCTACATCCTCACCTGCTGGCTGATCCTCTATTTCTTCTACAAGAAGAAGATCTTTCTGAAGGTATAAAAATTAGCCTCTACAGCGGATATGACTACATTGATTGTAATACCTACATTGATTGTTATACTTGTTTGTTCCCTGACATACTGGAGCGTTGTTCTCTCTTTATCGGCTCTCTTGAATTTGATTTTGTATTTATTTTTCAAGAGAGTTGATAAATGGAGACTCAAAGTCGTTTTCATCAGTTGCTGTGTGCCCTACCTGACATTTTGGGGATTGATCACAGGAAGAGGAAGTTTGAGCAATATGTATGCGAATCCGATCTACCTGGCCTTGATCATGACTGCGCTGGAAACGATCTATCTGCTCATCTGTTATTTACTGAAACCTGGGCATAAGATAGACGTCATTTACTTGCCTGTCTCACTCCTGACTGTCATCCTCTTCACTGCCTACATGCCCGAACTACCAGAATAAACAACAACCCACGCGTCTCCTTTGTAAAGTCCAGACGGGACAACAGACGGAAACACATTACTATCGAAACAAATCAAATCCATTGATCCTGTAAATCCTATCATAAAAAATCCCCGGCGGATGACCGTCGGGGATCTTTGTTTTCAGCTCAAAAAGACTCTATTTCACCGGCACCAGCACCACACGGAAGCCCACGTTGTTCCAGTTATCATTGGGTTTGCTGATAGACCGATACGCCGAACGACAGAGGTACGCGTAGTTGTGGTAGTCGCCACCGCGCATGATAAATTGGTCACCCGTACTTGGTCCTGTCGGATCGGCCACAGACCCGGTTGGATAATCTCCATACCGGTCCAAACACCATTCTGCCACATTCCCGTGCATATCATACAATCCCCAAGCATTGGGCTGTTTCTGACCCACTGTCTGGTGGTTTCTTTCATTGTTTCCACTGAAACCGCTGCTGTATTCGCTGTTATATCTATACCAACCCACCTTATCCAAACCGGAACAAGGATCATCCCATATTTGTTCCGTTGTTTCAAGATTGGTACCGTTGTTAAATGCCGTGTTCGTCCCGGCTCGGCAGGCGTATTCCCACTGTGCTTCGGTTGGCAGAGTGAATTCATATCCCTCCGGCAATCTCCCGGCTTTTCTCTCAATGTACGTCAGATATGCACAGAAATTGATCGCATCATTCCAGCTTACATATTCCACCGGATGATCCAATATATTATATCCGGAAGGATTGAAAACCATAACAGCCGCGTACTGTGCTTGTGTGACTTCATACTTGCCCAGCCAGTAGCCATGTGTCAGAGTGACTTCATGCTGAGTTTCATCACCATACAAATTACCTATCTCACCCTCAGGACTACCCATTGTGAACGTGCCAGGCTCGATCCAGACCAGTTCCAAATTCACATTACTCGTCACCTCTATAACAGTGTCATTTCCCGGTTGAGGAATGTCCTTAGGTTTGACTTTGACAAGAGCAACACGAAAGCCCAGGCTGGAGTAACTCCCTCTGGGCGCGACAGCGTTCCGGGACGCAGAACGGCAACCGGACGCGTAATTGTTCCAGTCGCCTCCGCGAATGATATTGTACAGCATGCCGCCGGTCGGTCCCGTGGGATCCGTCACAGGCTCGGTTGGATAATCATCATATATATCCAGACACCATTCATACACATTCCCGTGCATATCATACAATCCCCAGGCATTGGGCTGTTTCTGGCCTACCGACTGAGTCGTTCCAGCAGCATTGTACTTATACCAACCCACTTCATCCACGTTGGAACATAGTCCTGCAGCTGTCAGATTTTTGCCGCTGTTTAAAGCCGTTGTTGTACCGGCACGGCAGGCATATTCCCATTGCGCTTCGGTTGGCAGAGTGTATTCATACTCTTCCGACAGGCGGCCTGCCGCACGTTCGATCCCCGTCAATGTGGAGCAGAAGCTCATCGCATCGTACCAGTTTACAGATGTCACCGGCTGATCCGATGGCGCATGCCAACTGTCCATGACGGCTTTATACTGGGATTTCGTGACTTCATACTTGCCCAGCCAATAGCCCTGAGTCAAAGTGACCTGATGCTGAGTTTCAATGTCCTCTCTGCCCAGTTCATCTTCGGGACTGCCCATCATGAAAGTGCCCGGCTCTATCCTTATCATCTCCAGATCCACATCGTCCGACAGTGGAATGGTGAAATCATTCTCCACTGGAGGGTCTATTTCAATTTTTGTCCAAACAAGGGCAACCCGGAGCCCTTTGGTATTCGTATTGATACTATGAGAACTTCTGGCGACAGCGCCGGTGCGATACGCTGAACGGGCGTGGGTCGCTTCTTCACTCCAGCAGCCTCCGCGCAGGACACGGTATGAACCGAAAGCCGGTCCCGTAGGATCGGTCACCGCTGTGGTCGGATAATCTTCATCATACCAGTCTGAACACCATTCATACACATTTCCGTGCATGTCATACAATCCCCAGGCGTTCGGCTTCTTCTGCCCCACCGGCTGGGTCGAACCATCATCGACACCGCCGGCGTTGTACAGATACCATCCCACCTCATTCAATTCGGAATTTTCAAACCAGCTTGACAAATCTTTTCCGTTGTTCAATGCCGTTGTTGTTCCGGCCCGGCAGGCGTACTCCCACTGCGCTTCGGTCGGCAGGTCGTATTCATATCCCTCCGGCAGGCGGCCTGCCGAGCGTTCCTGACTTGTCAGTCTTAAACAAAAGATCTTCGCGTCATACCAATCCACATATTCCACCGGCAAGTCGGCTCCTTTGTACCAGGCGGGATTCGTTCCCATCACTGCTTCGTACTGGGCCTGGGTCACCTCAAACTTACCCATCCAATAGCCCTTGGTCAGGGTCACTTCGTGCTGAGTTTCATTGTTTCGTTTGCCTAGTTCACCTTCAGGACTGCCCATCATAAAGGTGCCCGGTTCGATCCAAATCATGTCCAAATTCACACCATACGCCAATGGGATCGTGAAATTTCTGCTATCGGATTCCCCTTTAGCGCAGAAAAAAAGTTTCTTGTCTGCGATTTTTACCTTGTAAGGGCTGGAGCCTGATCCCACTTCTGACCAATTGACAGCGTCACTGCTCTGGCAGAGTGTTCCTGTATAATCTATTATCAGCTCATTCCCATTCACCTTATAGCTGAGACTGGGTGCCACAGCATACATCTCAAAAGACGCGAATAATAATCCCGCAGTCAGACAGGACGCTCCCAGTATTTTGTAATCTAATTTTTTCATCATAAACTATCTCACACAGTTCTAAGCCATTAAAATATCAAAAAGCTCCAAAGTCATCTATTGAACACAAGAAAGAGCCACACGGAACCCGTAACATCTATACCTGTAATCTGGGAAGCGGGACTGTCTGTACGCTGAACGACACTCTTCCGCGTAGTAGCTTAAGCTGCCTCCGCGTACAATACGGCACCATCCTGTTTCAGGTCCCTTAGGATCTGTTACCGGTAAAGCTGAAACCGTACCGGACCAATCGAAACACCACTCCCATACATTCCCGTGCATGTCATAGAGCCCCCAGGCATTGACCAGTTTTTGCCCTACCGGATGTGTAGTACCATCACTGTTGTACTTATACCATCCTACTTCATCCATTTCAGTACACTCGTATTGCGCTGTTAGATCCTTTCCGCTGTTCAAAGCCGTCGTCGTTCCGGCCCGGCAGGCGTACTCCCACTGTGCTTCGGTCGGCAGAGTGTATTCGTACCCCGCCGGCAGACGGCTCGCGGTCTTCTCCTGAGCGGTCAGCATGGCGCAAAAAGCCATCGCATCCTCCCAAGTCACCTGCTCCACCGGCAGATCGACTCCTTTGAAATAAGAAGGATTTTCTCCTGTCACTGCTTCATATTGAGCCTGAGTTACCTCAAACTTACCCATCCAATAGCCCTGGGTCAGGGTCACCTGATGCTGAGGGGGATCATTGACTCCACCTAGTTCATCTTCCGGACTGCTCATTATGAAAGTACCCGGTTCGATCCAGATCATGTCCAGATTCACACCATCGGCTAATGGGATCGAAAAACTTCTGTCCACAGCTTCCCCCTTCACACAGAAAAACATTTTCTTGTCCCTTATCGCTACCCGATAAGGGCTGGAAGTCGTGTTCACCTTTGTCCAGGTGACCGCGTCCGTGCTTTGATAAAGCTCGCCCGTGTAGGTCACTACCAGATTGGTTCCATCCATCTTGCAGCTGATGGTAGGCCCATCCGCCTGAACCATCGCCGCTGTCAATGCCAGTCCCAAAAGACCGGATGTTAATTTGCTTACATTCATGTTTTTAATATGTTTATTTCAAATATTCTATTGAACCGGCACCAGTGCCACGCGGAAACCGACATTGGCATAAACCTCGTCCGGGGCGCCGTAATTCCGGCACGCTGAACGGCAGTTGCACGCGGCATCGCCCCAGCTGCCGCCGCGTAAGATGAAGTTCAAGTCTGCACTCGATCCTGTGGGATCGGTCACAGGTTCAGTCGGATAATCTTCTTCATATCGATCCAAACACCATTCCAAAACACTCCCGTGCATATCATACAGCCCCCAGGCATTCGGCTTCTTTTGCCCTACCGGATGCGTCATGTCATCGCAATTGTACCAATACCATCCCACTTCATCCATTTCGGAACATTCTATCACATCTGACAGATTCTTTCCGTTGTTCAGGGCTGTGGCCGTTCCGGCACGGCAAGCGTATTCCCACTGCGCTTCTGTGGGTAATGTGTATTCATAGCCTTCCGGCAAACGGCCTGCCGCTTTCTCGGATGCTGTCAGTTTAGCGCAGAATTCCTTCGCGTCAAACCAGCTCACCATTTCCACCGGCAGAGCGGCTCCTTTCCACTTGGAAGGATTCGTTCCCATCATCGCTTCATACTGCGCCTGGGTCACTTCAAACTTACCCATCCAATAGCCCTGGGTCAGTGTTACTTCATGCAGATCTTCATCATCCCATCTGCCTATCTCGTCTTCCGGACTGCCCATCATAAAGGTGCCCGGTTTGATCCAGATCATATCCAAGCTCACATCCTCCGAAAGCGGAACAGTAATGTTCTTGCCAGGAACAAATGAAACCGGAGTCAGTGCCACACGAAAACCGTAAATGTTGGATTTGCCGTCCGGGAAGCTGTTACTCCGGTACGCTGAACGGCATCTGCTTGCTTCGCTGCTCCAGCCGCCGCCGCGTATGACTCGAAACGTTCCTGTCTCCGGCCCTGTGGGATCCGTCACCGCTGAAGTCGGATAAGCATATTTATACCAATCCAAACACCATTCCCTCACATTTCCGTGCATGTCATAGAGTCCCCAGGCGTTCGGCAGTTTTTGTCCCACCGGATGGGTCTTGTCATCACAGTTGTACTTATACCACCCCACTTCATCCATTTCGGGACATTGCTCTTGATCGGACAGGTCCTTTCCGCTGTTCAAAGCCGTGGTCGTTCCGGCACGGCAGGCGTATTCCCACTGCGCTTCAGTCGGCAGTGTGTATTCATAACCTTCGGGCAGTCGTCCCGCCGCTTTCTCTGATGCTGTCAGTATGGCACAGAATTCCATCGCGTCATTCCAAGTCACCTTTTCCACCGGCAGATCGGCTCCCTTCCAGTTGGACGGATTCTTCCCCATCACGGCTTCATACTGTGCCTGGGTCACTTCAAACTTACCCAGCCAATAGCCCTTTGTCAGGGTCACTTCGTACTGGGTTTCATCATTAGCTCTACCCAGCTCGTCTTCCGGACTGCCCATCAGGAACGTACCCGGCTCGACCCAGATCATGTCCAGACTGACAGTGTCCGAAAGCGGGATGGTCATGTTTTTAGAGGTCTCCCCTTTCGCGCAGAAGAAGAGCTTTTTATTGTCAAACGTGACTACATAAGGATTAGACGCGGACGCGACTTCCGCCCAGTTGACAGCGTCGGTGCTCTGGAAGAGTGTCCCGGTATATGCGATCGCCAGGCTGTTTCCGCTTATCTTATAAGCGATAGACGGTTCCTCGGCTTGTGTTGCTGCTGCCGCCAGCGCCATAGCCAGCAGCCCTAAAATCGTTCTTTTCATCTTCATATTATATTGCTCACACCGTTGAACAAATTAACGTAAAACAAGATAACATATTTCTTTTAAAACCGCAAGTGAGAATTTTTAAGAACCCCGTTCCGGGTCAAAATTGTGAGACGCGCGGAGACGCGAGAATCTCACTCTATACATTTTATCTTATTGTTATTGAATAAATTATCTTTGTTTATTTGTGTCCATCCGTGGTTCTTTTTATACCATCGGTGGTTCTTTACTTGAAGACAGAGACGATCCCCATGACCAGCAGGGCGAAGATGATCAGCGGCAGGATATAAGTGACATACCCGCGCATCCAGTTTTGGACTTTCCAGCCGCGGCCTGTATTGGCTTCGGTCATGAAGTTCTTCCAGCCCCAGCCGTTCCGCCAGGTGGCGAACAAAACAAAAATCAACGCCCCCAGCGGCAGCAGACAGTTGGAGACCAGAAAGTCCTCCATGCCCATGATATCCAGCCCCGCCAGCTTCACCCGCGACCAGCAGTTGAACCCCAGCACGCACGGCATGGAAAGAAGGCTCAGCGCAATGCCATTGATAAGACAAGCCTTGCGCCGGCTCCATCCGGTGATGTCCCGGCAGCAGGAGAGGATATTCTCGAACACACCCAGCACCGTTGACAACGCGGCAAAGCTCATGAACACAAAGAACAGCATCCCCCACAAACGTCCCAGAGGCATGTTGTTGAAGATATTCGGCAAGGTCTCGAAAATCAGACTGGGGCCGGAATTGGGAGATACGCCGTAAGTGAAGCAGGCCGGAAAGATGATCAGTCCCGATACGATGGCCGCGAAGGTATCCAGAACGATCACATTGACCGATTCACCCAGCAGCGAGCGGGATTTATCCAGGTAACTGCCGAAGATAGCCATTGAACCAATGCCCAGGCTCAGGGTGAAGAACGCCTGATTGATCGCGCCCACGATCACACCGCCGTTTATTTTGGAGAAATCCGGTTTCAGGTAAAAGGTCAGCCCCTCGGCGGCGCCCCGCATCATCACGCTGTTGACAGCCAGCGTCACCATAATGCCCAGCAATGCCAGCATCATATACTTGGTGACACGCTCCAGACCACTGTTCAGGCTGAAGGAACAGATAAAAAATCCCAGCGCCACTACAGCGATCATATACAGCGCCATCGTCAGAGGATCCGAGCAGAGTTTGCCAAACTCCCCGGAGATACCCGCCGGCTCCAGTCCCATGAACTTGCCCCGCGCCGTCGCGCCGCAGTAATAGAGCATCCAGCCGGTAACGGTCGTGTAAAACATCATCAGCAGATAATTGCCGGCCATTGCCAGCCAGCCGTGCAGATGCCAGCGTGTTCCCTTCGGCTCCAGTTCCTGATACATCCGGGCCACACTCTTCTGGCTGGCGCGCCCCAGAGAGAACTCGATCAGCAGCACAGGCAAACCGATGGTCAACAGGAAGAACAAATAAATCAGGACAAACGCACCGCCGCCGTTCTGACCGGCAATGTAAGGGAATTTCCAAACATTCCCCATACCGATGGCGCATCCCGCACTCAACAGAATGAAGCCCAGCCGTCCGCCTAATCTTTCTCGCTGCATAAAGTTCTCTATCTATCTAAGCTGCTGTGGTTCAAAATGAAGTTGGAGCGGGTGACGGGAATCGGACCCGCGTCTCAAGCTTGGGAAGCTCGCATTCTACCATTGAACAACACCCGCTCTAATAAAGCGAGTCATAAGTTAGCAGAATCGTCCCGTGAATTCAAGCCCTTTGAAGAGGAGATTTTCGCGCCGGAAACAAAAAAGACGCGAACCCTGCCGCGTCTTCGCAAAAATCTGATCTTTTAGTCAAATCAATATTCTATCCGCAACTCTCTGGCTGAAGCTGTGTTATCAAATCTGATCCACATCAGCCGGGAAAGGACGTCGTACTCGAAATCGGTCAGTTTTTCTCCGCCCAGTATCACATTTTTTGGCACATTGGGGATATTGAGCAGCATGACGGCTCTGGTCCCGCCGATACCCTCCAGATTGCAGGTAAAGGTGCCGTTCTGGTTCCGGTCCTGGTCTTTCTTTTCGCCCCAGACTTTGCAGGCCGCCGCCAGCACGGAGGGTTCATCCCCTTTCTGGACTTTATCCAGATTCAGCAGAAGGTAACGGCTGCCGGGTGTGAAGTCAACCGAGGTCAGCACTTTGAGCGAGGGATCGAACAGGTTCACGAACCGGCCGTCCACGCCCCAGGGTTCTTCCCGGATGGATTCATCCAGACCGGCGGCGATAAAGTACGGCCCGCGGCGCAGTGTGAGACAGCTGCGCTCGTTCAGTTTGACCTTGCGGCTCTGGGATGCCAGAAAACGAAGCGATGCCATCAGGTTCTCCTGCTCGCCCGGAGTGGTGGCAATGGCTTTGGGGCTTTTCTTTTCCACATAGACATAGCCTTTCCCCAGCTTGTAAAGGGTGCCGCCCACGGGTGTCTCGACCGGTTTCCTGAGATCCAGTATCTCCATCAGATGTTCACGCGGTGTGGCATATTTTCTGCCGTCGGAATTCCACCAGTCCTTCACCGCGTTGAAAGGATCGGAATCGGCATCAATGATCGCCAGCAGACCGCCCTTTTTGACCCAGTCCGCGATGGGCTTGTGATAGTCGGGAGAAAGCGGTTTCATTCCCTCATAGCTGAGGAGGAGCATTTTGTAGTCTTTCAGATAATCCTTGATGCCCACGTTCTCCAGCTGGACCATATCCACCGGGATGCCGCGTTTGACCAGCGGCAGCGCCAGTCCATAGACATAGTCCAGATGCTCCGCGAAACCAAACTCGCCCCGTTCAAACATCAAAGAGTCGCTGACGAACTGCCCCACTTTGCTGGAAGGCTGATCCCATTCCCAGTCAGACTGGTTCATATCGTTCAGAGCTGTCATGACGATCTGCAGTTCCGTGGCGTAATCAGCCGGGATCTTCTGCCGCTGTTCCACCGGCACGTTCGCCGGGTAGCGGCCTCTGAAGACACGATCCGGCCAGGGCATCACTTCATAGCGCCAGACTTCCGGCTGGAGCAGTGACGCAGTCAGCGTTGATTCCCAGTTCACGCGGTAATCGGTCCAGTCGTGCTTGGGATCGTCCTCGACCGGGTCATTCAAATACCAGACAGTGCGCCCGGTGGAACGCACCAAGTTGTACATGGAAGAATACTCCAGAAACGCGCTCTCGAATGTGCGCTCTTTGAACTCACCGTTATAATACACCGGGGAACGGGCCGTACCCGTCCAGACCTGGGCGATGTAGCCGTCACAGCCCTTCAGCTGAGCCAAACTGGATTCGGGACTGACGATGTTCCAATGCGCATAGCTCAGCAGCGAATGAGTCGGTACATAGCATTTGACATCCGTGCCGTGTTCCTTGTTGTAGTCCTGGATAAAATCAAAGACCTGCTGCAAAGCGCGGCGGTAAAGATAGTATTTCAGCTTGCCGGATTTCCACTGAGCATCCACGGAGGTATGCTGCGGCTGCCAGTCCTCGTGATAGTAGTCCTTCCACTCTTTCTTGAAGCCTTCGGAATAACCGGCACGAACCCAGAATTCCGGCTCCTCCAGATGAACGGCCTGCACTCCGGCATCCAGAGCGCGCTTTACGCCCACACAAAGAAATTTCCCGTAATTAGCGCCCGGCGACATATAATAGACATCGCCGCCGTGACTGATCTTATTGCCGGCTTTATCGGTCTGAGCTTCGTTCTCATGATTGATATTATCGAAACGGCCGTAGAGATAGTCCTGATACTCGCCCCAGGAAACGCCCGTCATCAGATGAACACGATAACCACGATCTCGCCATGTTTTCACGCGGGCGGGCATCCCCTTGTCAATGCCGTACACGATCGCCACATCCGAGCGCAGATTGATGTCATCCGCGTAGGGCGCGGCCGTCTGGAAACAAGTGCGCTCCATGATCTGTTTGGGATCGTCCAGCTGCTGGGCACAGGCACAGGCCGCCAGCAGTGCCAGACCGCAAAGCCAGCTCACGGGGGAACGGGTTATGGAAATTTTCTTCATCTGTCTTCTCTCTTCGTTTTTTTTAAATTTTGGCTAAGATCGCTTCCGTGACCTCACGGAAACGGGTCATCTCTTCCTCGCTGCCGATGCTGATGCGCAGATACTCCGTCACATCCGGCTGAGCCCACCAGCGCACCAGGACGTTCTGCTCTTTGTACAGCTCATACCAGCGTTTGGCGGCGACTTTCGGCGGTTTTACAAAAATAAAATTGGTCTGACTGGGACGAGTCCGGAACCCGTGCCCGGCAAGCCATTCCAGCGTCTGCGAACGGGTCTTCTTAATGCGCTCGAAATTGGAGCGGTAGTAGTCCAAATGCTCCAGTGTGGCCTCCGCCGCGATCTGCCCCAATCCATTCACGTTGTAACTGCCGCGGATCTTGTGCATCGCACCGACCAGCTCTTCAGACCCCACACAATAGCCCACACGCTGGAAACACAGGCAGTAGGCTTTGGAGAAGGTGCGCGCGACAAGCACATTGGGATATTTAGCCGCCAGAGACATGGCATTCTCCTCGGCAAAATCCGCATAAGCCTCATCCAGCAGGATCACACCCTTTTGCGCCGCGCACAGTTTTTCGAGCGCCGCCGTGGTATAGCCCTGTCCGGTAGGCGCGTTCGGTGTGGTAACAAAAGTCAGGGCCGCGTTGAAATCCCAAACGCCGTCCACTTTGAGCTTCTCCACGGAAGGAATGTCAAAATCCGGCAGCAGCGGTACTTCGTTCTTGACCACGCCCGACATTTCCGCCAGGACAGGATACAAACTGTAGCTGGGCGTAAAGTATTGAACAGTACAACCGGAGCGATCGGCTCCATCGGTCAGCGCATCCACATACGCGCGGACCGCCAGTTCCAAAACTTCATCCGAACCGGTGCCGACCAGGATATTCTCTTTTTTGCAGCCATGCAGAGCGGCCAGTTTCACGCGCAGAGCGTCCGCCGTTGGATTCGGGTAACGACGCAGACGACCATCCACAGCAGCCTTGACAGTATCCAACACGGCCGGAGCCGGCGGATAAGGATTCTCATTCGTATTCAGACGAACCAGTCCCGGAACGATCACCTGCTCGCCGGGAACATAAGGTTTCAGCCCTTCTATCAGCGGGCGTATCAAACTTTTTCTCATTCTCAAGTAAATTACTGTTTCCCGTAAACCTGCTTGCCGGCGACCCACACGGCCACCGCGCGTCCCTTGATCGGCCAGCCGTTGAAAGGTGAATTATGCGACTTGCTCGCGCCTTGCGTGGTGTCATAGATCCATTCTTCATCCAAGTCCAGCACGGTCAGATCCGCGTCCGCGCCCACGCTCAGAGTCCCCTTGGGGATGCCCAGCAGACCGGCAGGAACGGTTGTGAATTTCCGCACCAGCTCCGGCAGGGTCAAAATGCCCCGATGATACAGTCCCGTCAGAGCCAGACCGATTTCCGTTTCCAGACCGATGACCCCGAAAGGCGCCAGATCGAACTCCACCTCTTTCTCATAGCCGCAGTGCGGAGCATGATCACTGGAGATCACGTCTATGGTTCCGTCCTTCAGTCCCTCCAGGATGGCTTTGCGGTCTTCCGCGGAACCCAGCGGCGGATTCATCTTGAAAAACGTGTTATATCGTTTCCATTCGGGCCGGGCCGCCGTCTTACCGATCCCGGTAAAAATATCAAAATAGCTCTTGCCGTCTTCAGCCCAGAAAGCCTCCGAACCGGCCAGCGAAGCATCCGTCAGCGTGATATAATGCGGACACGACTCGGCATAGATGGAAACGCCCTCCGCCTTGGCCTTGCGGATCATGGCCACACTCTCCGCGCTGCTCACATGCTGGCAGTACATCCGCGCGCCCAGTGTCTTGGCCAGCAGGATATCACGAGCCACGATGATCTCCTCGCCCAGACTGGGCCAGCCGCGCAGTCCCAGACGGGTACTCCAGTAACCGGCGTGCATCACCCCGTCGCTGGTCGCACTCACATCCTGACAATGATCCATCACCAGCAGATCGAATATCTGAGCATACTCCACGGAACGGCGCATCAGATCATTATTCTGGATGCAGTGGCCGTCATCGGTGATCGCCACGACACCAGATTTCTTGAGGCCGCCGATGGGTGCCATCTCCTCACCGGCCAATCCCTTGCTGATCGCGCCCGCAATGAAGACATTCACCGCGGCGTCACGATGACAATGTTCCGCGACAAATGTCACCGCGCTGGGCGAATCCAGCGGCGGGACCGTATTGGGCATACAGACCACACTGGTAAAACCGCCGTGAGCCGCCGCCATGGTTCCCGTTTGGATGGTTTCCTTGGCCGTCTGCCCCGGCTCACGCAGATGGACGTGCATATCAATGAAACCGGGACATAATACCTTTCCTTTCAAAGAAATGCGTTCGGCTCCCGCTGTTTGTTCCGCGGGAATTGCCTTTCCTACGGCCGCGATCTTTCCATCGCGGATCAATAATTCACCCGTCTCATCCAGGCCATTGGCCGGATCCAAAATTCGAGCATCCTGAAGCAACACCAGACTCATACACTTACCCTACCTGTTTGGAGCCGCAAACTCAATGCAAAACCGCGCAAAAAGTCCCGGCTCTTGTTTTTATCTTCCCACAAAAAGCAAAAGAGAGACGCTGCCGGACACTTTCGCGCCTCCGCATCTCCCCTTTAAAAAGGAATATCTCAAAAAAACTATTGATCCAGTTCGTTGACTGTCACGGTCATCTGGACCGCGATTCGCTTGTCCACTTCGCTGGCCAGTGCCAGATCCGTGCCGCCATTGCTGGCGCGCACCTGTGTGGTGATGCGGACATTGCCATCCACATCTTCCACCTTCACATAGATCGTGCGCTTGTCCACTTTAGCTTCCAAGGTATAGTTGATCGTGTTCTCTCCGTAGAGATTACCGATCTCAGCCAACACCTTCTTGGCATCTTTGAACGCTATATCCATCGTGATCGGAGCCTCATACAGACTCACAATCTTATCATTGATCATCGGATTTCCCGCGCGTTTGCGGCCATCCACCGTACCGACACAACCCGTCAGAGCCGCGGCACAACCGACCATCATCGTCTTTAAAAATGCTCTTTTTGTCATCATATCATCTATCTTTCTTTAATTGAGCTGGATACACCCGCTAGCCAACAGTGCCAGCAAGCATGTCATCATCACAAAAAAAACTCTCATAAACTGCTGTGTGCAGACCGTCAACCAGCCTTGCCGCCACGATTATATCCCACCTCTCAAAATACGCAAACTTGTTTTCAAAAAAATATCTGTGCTTATCCATGTCCATCCATGGTTCATCCGTAAAAACAAACACGGCCTTCACCGTTTCGGATGAAAGCCGTGTTTTTTCAGGAACCGGGCCGCTTAAGTGCGATCCCGATTCCTCGATTCAGTGAGAATTACTTCACACTGCGATAGAACTTCTGGTTGGCAACTTTGACGTCAACCACATAGATTCCATCTTCCGCACCAACGACTGGTGTCCAGGTCACACCATCAGTACTCTCTTCGAGTGTACCGGTGAAGGTAATGACCAGCGCATCAGCAGCAGCATTGACCAGGCCCTTGGCAGAGCCGGCTTTGCTGATGGTGAGAGCCGGAGCTTCTTCACCGTCATCGTCCGTGGTGGCATCTTCCGTCTCGATGTCAACGAGCACTTCAATGTATGCATTCTTGAAGCGTTTTCTATCAGTCGGGATGAAGGTAGCTGACAGTCTCAGTTTACCATTAACCACAAACCTGCTTTCCGGAGTGACCACATATCCGAATGTCGGATTGTAGTAGAAGTGACCTTCCACAGTCTGGCCATCCAGCGAGGCAGTCGCGTTCAGATGCTCAGCACTCAGGATTGTACCGTAAGCGATCGGGCTCTTCGGTTCCCAAGTGATTTGGACATCCGCCTTAGGCGCAACTGTCACTATAACAGGATCCGATTCAGCCGGTTCGTAGTTATTGTCACCAGCCTGTTTGGCGATGACAGTCACTGTACCAACCTTCAGAGCAACCAGGTTCTGGCTCAGGATGCTTGTATCGCTGATGGCGATGGTCGCAGGCAGTCCACTGGTCGTTACCACAGTAGCCGTGGCGCTTTCGTCCACATTCAGCACTGTCGGATTCACTACCAGCAAGACCTCTTGGGTGGCTTTCT
>JAEEGH010013001.1_pt1 | contig 18567 bp, 9 predicted proteins | sample 9134181 | NCBI WGS metagenome assembly JAEEGH01 (sample SAMN16246544, study PRJNA631951) | gut metagenome | biome: gut microbiome; feature: rumen; material: DP-attached | host: Bos | place: Iran: Karaj | collected 2018-10 | reverse complement strand
TTGTGACGCTTCTATGCGGCTTGCTGATGGCTCTCCCAGCCCAGGCACAGAACGGAAGCGTACGATGCATCGTGTCCGACAATGCCGGCCCGATGCCCGGAGCCAGCGTCCTGGTGAAAGGCACGACCAATGGCGGCATCACGGATGTCAATGGCGCAGTTACTCTCGGTAACGTGCCCGGAAACGCTACCCTGGTCGTATCCTTCGTAGGATATGAGACCGTAGAAGTGCCGGTCGCCGGCAAAAACACCGTCAGGGTCACCCTGAGGGATGATTCCACCCTGCTGAACGAAACGGTCGTCGTCGGTTACGGCACGCAGAAGAAAGCCAACCTGACCGGTGCCGTGGACCAGGTCGGGGAAGAGGTCTTCGAAGGCCGTCCCAACGCCAACCTGGCACAGATGCTGCAGGGCCGTGTGGCCAACCTGAACCTCAAGTTCACGGACGGCCGCCCTAACTCCTCCCCTTCTTTCAACATCCGCGGTAAGACCTCCATCGGCCAGGGCGGCAGCGCGCTAGTGCTCATCGACGGCGTCGAGGGCAATGCCAGCCTGCTCAACCCGAACGATATCGAGAGCGTATCCGTCTTGAAGGATGCGGCTTCGTCTGCCATCTACGGATCCCGCGCCCCTTACGGCGTGGTCCTCATCACGACGAAGAACGCCAAGAAGGGCACCGCCACCATAAGCTACCAGGCCAACTTCTCCTTCGAGACCCCGACCGCGATGCCGGATGTCGTCTCCGATGGTTATACCTGGGCGAACCACTATTGGATGGCCTGGTACAATTCCAAGGGGACCCCTCCCATCGCTATCAACAAGACCATGGAGATCTCCGCGGCCTGGCTGGAAGAATACCGGCAGCGCGCCGAGACCGGCAACTTCGAGACCCTGGTCTCCGACGGTTCCATCGGCACCAAAGGCCGCTGGCTCTACTATCACAAGGGTACCGATTACTATGACGTCCTGTACAAGGATTTCACTTTCACACAGACCCATAACGTCTCCGTCTCCGGAGCGAGCGACAAGTTCGACTATTATGTATCGGCCCGCATATACGACAACAACGGTCTGTTCGACAGTACGGTCAATCCGGACTCTTACAAGATGTACAACGGCCGTGTCAAGGTCGGCTACCAGGTATTCCCTTGGCTCAAGCTCACCTCCAACACCGACATCGTATGGAGCAAGTACGTGATGCCAGAGACCCAGAGCGAGGGCGGCGGCAACATCTGGCGCAACATCGCGGATGAAGGCCACCCCTGCTCCCCGATCTTCAACCCGGACGGAACGCTTACCTACAGTGCAGTCTATTCGGTCGGTGACATGCTCTACGGAGGCAGTAACCGGCAATACGTCAACCGCCAGGCTCAGAACACCATCGCCGCCAAGGCCACCTTCCTGGACAACCGCCTGCGGCTGAACGCCGACTTCACCTACCGGGCCCGGGCCTACGACACCCATGTCCGCCGCCTGCCTTCCCCGTTCTCCAGATATGAGGGCATCGTTGAATCGCTGGCTGAGATCAAAGGTCTGGCCGACTACATCAGCGAAACCCTCCGCTCCTATGACTACCTCGCCAACAACGAATGGATCGAGTACGAAGACAGCTGGGGCAGGCATAACTTCAAGGCCCTCGTCGGTTACAACTACGAGCAGCAGATGTACAAGCAGACCTACGCCTACAACGACGGACTCCTTTCCCCGAACGTGGACAACATCAACCTGGCCCTCGGCGTGGACAACAGGAAAACCGAAGGCGACTATAGCAAATGGCGCACGGCCGGCACGTTCTTCCGTCTAAACTACAATTTCGACGAAAGGTACCTGCTGGAGATCAACGGCCGTTACGACGGATCGTCCAAATTCCCGTCCCGTCAGCGCTGGGCCTTCTTCCCTTCCGTCTCCGCCGGCTGGCGCATCAGCCAGGAGCCTTGGTTCAAGGTGGACAAGAATCTCATCTCCAACCTCAAGCTCCGCGCTTCCTACGGCTCGCTCGGCAACAGTAACGTCGGTGTTTACGCCTACGATGAAACCTTCGATTTCGGCACCGGCCGCATCATCGACGGCAAGAAGATACGTGTCACTTCCGCTCCTTCTCCGATACCCGAGTCCCTGACCTGGGAGACCGCCCAAACCCTGGACGGGGGTATCGACCTGGCCCTCTTCTCCGGCCGCTTTACCTTCACCGGTGACGTCTACCGCCGCAAGACTCTGAACATGTACACGGTAGGTCCGACCCTGCCCGATGTTTTCGGAGCCTCCTCACCGAAGGGCAACTTTGCGGAGATGACCACCCGCGGCTTCGAAATCGCCCTGGGCTGGGACGATGCCGGCACCCTGGCGGGCAAGCCGTTCAAATACGGTGTCCACGCCACCCTGGCCGACTACTATTCCATCATCGACAAATACAACAATGCGACCAAGTCCCTGAGCAACAACGCCTACAACGGCTCTTACTACGAGGGTATGCGCCTGGGCGAGATTTGGGGCTTTATCTGCAACGGGCTTTACCAGACCCAGGCTGAAATCGATGCCGATGAGGCTTGGGCCAAAGAGCATGGCAAAGCCCGGTACAACGGCCTGATGAAGCAGACGGACAGTTACACCCTCTATCCCGGTGACATGCGTTTCGAGGATCTCAACGAGTCCGGCGACATCGACCGAGGTAAGAATACGGCCGACGACCCCGGAGACCGCCGCATCATCGGTAACAGCGAGCCCCGTTTCATCTATTCCTTCGGTTTCGACGCGGAATGGGCCGGTTTCTTCGCCAACGCCTTCTTCCAGGGCGTGGGCAAGCAGGACTGGTATCCGGACAACGAGTCTTCCGCTTTCTGGGGCATGTACAACCGTCCCTACAACCAGATGCCTTCCTGGCATCTCGGAAACTATTGGACGGAAGACAATCCGAACGCCTATCTGCCGCGCTACACCGGCTATTTCGAGCCTTTCTATAAAGGACGGACCAACGCCAACAACCGTTATCTGCAAGATGCCTCCTACATCCGTCTCAAAACCGTCCAGGTCGGCTACAATCTCCCCGACAAACTGGTCCGTAGGATCGGTCTGCAGAAGGTCTCCATCTTCCTCGCCGGAGAAAACCTCTGGACCTGGTCTCCCGTCTACAAGTGGACCCGTGATGTGGATGTGACCGCCAATATTTACGGTGCAGACAGTACGCTGGAAACCACGGGTGACGGTTACAACTTCCCGACCATGAAGAGTCTCAGCCTGGGCCTGAAGGTTACCTTCGGACAGATTGCCGCCGCTGCGGCATCCGCCGCCAAGGCCACCTTCGATCCCGCCGCTCTCGCCGCCCTCAGGGCCGAAGCCGACCAGGCAGCCGAAGATGCACGTCTCGCACAGGGGCTTCTCCAGAAGGCATTGGCCGACAAGGAAGCTGCCGAGAAGGAAGCTGCCGATGCCAAGGCCAAGCTTCAGACACTCCTCAACAACGGGACAAACACCGTCAAAGAAACTACCAACACCGTCTATCTCCCTGAACCCATCTCCATTTTCTTCGAGAAGGGCAGCAGCGAACTGACCGATCTCGAGAAGGTACATGTCCGCGACGCCGTGCGCCGCATCAAGGCCAAGGGCGAGGGCGTCAAATTCACCCTTTGCGGTAAAGCGGATGCCGGAACGGGCACGCCGGAACTCAACGATGAGCTATCTCGCGCCCGTGCGGAGAGCGTCATTTCCTATCTGAAAGAGTTGGGTGTCAGCAGTGACAAGTTTACCATCGGGTCTTCTGTCGGCAATGACGAGGATTCCGAGCTGGACCGCTGCGTCATCATCGAAAAACAATAAGGAGGACCTGTTATGAAACATCTATTCTATATTCTTTCATCGTTCGTCGTCCTGGGCCTGCTGGCCGTTTCCTGTGACCTCACCGAGGCCCCTCAGGCCGAGGCAGGACGTGCCATCGTCTTCGGTGACGAATCCGGCCTCCGGAGCTTTACATACGGGTTCTACGATTATCTCCCGGACAACAGTAACGCCCATCGGATCAACATCACACAGGACCATTCGGCCAAGATGAGTATCGGTACGTACGAACAGGGTGCTTATACCATCAACACCTCCACATCCTGGAGCTGGGGCAGCATCCGCAACGTCAACTACTTCATCCAGTACAACACAGATCCCGCCGTATCCGAAGAGATCCGGAACAACTACACGGGCATCGCCCGGCTGTTCCGCGCCTATCTCTATTATGACAAACTGGTCACCTACGGCGCCGTTCCCTGGATCGACAAGCCCCTTGACCCCACGGACGAGGACCTGTACAAGACCCAGGACAGCCGTGACGTCATCATCCGGCACATCATGGAGGACCTGGACTTTGCCGCCGAGAATATCACGGCCGTCAGCGCCACGGCGAGTGCCAACACGGTCAACAAGTGGACAGCCCTGGCCTTGAAGAGCCGTATCTGTCTCTTCGAAGGCACTTTCCGCAAATATCACGCGAACAACGGGAGCGCCTACGGAAGCCAATATCTGGAAGGCTGCTCCATCAGTGCCGACGAACTTCTGCAGGCAGCCGCCGATGCAGCCCGTAAGGTTATGGACGATGGCCCGTACAAACTTTACACGGGTACCGTCTATGAAACGGGTGGCCGGGGCGCCTATCGGAAACTCTTCATCGAACCCAATCCCGTCTCTGACGAAGTGATGCTTGCCTATACCCAAAACAAGGATCTTTCCGTCCTCGGCGAAGCCAACTGGTACTACAATTCCGCCTCTTACGGTCCCCATCTCTCAATGACGCGCGCCTTCGCGAAGACCTATCTCAACGCAGACGGCTCCATCTACAACGAGAAGACTCCGACCGGCGCTTACAAGACTTTTGTACAAGAGACAACGGGCCGCGACGCCCGCCTATGCCAGACGATACGCGGCGCCGACTATACCTGCAAGGACAACACCGGCAGCTACATCAGGACCTCCGCTGAGATGAACCTTTCCTTGACCGGTTATCAATACACGAAATATGTCATGGATGACGTGGGTTACGACAACGGACGCACCAACGACAATGACGTCCCTCTGATGCGCTTCGCCGAAGTCCTGCTGAATTATGCCGAGGCCAAAGCGGAACTGGGTACGATCACCGCCGAGGACTGGTCCGCGACCATCGGCGCCCTGCGTCGCCGCGCCGGTATCACCGGCGGCGACCTGGACCGTCTCCCCACCGTCGTGGATACCTATCTCCAGCAGACCTTCTATCCCAATGTCACCAGCCCGGTCATCCTCGAGGTGCGCCGCGAGCGGGCTATCGAGCTCATCCTCGAAGGTTTCCGCCTCAACGACCTCAAGCGCTGGGCCTGCGGCAAGGACTGGGAGACCGCTCCCTGGGACGGTGTCTATATCCCCGCCCTCGACACTCCGATCGATCTCAACGGAGACGGAGTCTATGACCTTTACGTGACCGAAGATTCCAATTATCTGAAGAATGGCCAATACAAGGCCGTTGCTATGATCTTGAACGAGCACCAGAAGGCCGTCAAGCTCGCTGACGATCCTGCCGGAGGCTATGTCCTGGCTTATGACATGCCCCGCAAGTGGAACGACAACATGTATCTGTATCCGGTGCCTGCGATTGTCATTACCAAAAATGAGAATCTCAAGCAGAACCCCGGGTGGAACTGATAAACAAGCCTGAATATGAAAAGGATTGAACATTTATTCCTCATCGCACTTTCCCTTTTGGCACTCGCTTCCTGCGCCAAGCCGAAGATTTCGGTGAACGCCGACTTCACGACCGACAAGCAGGTATACGAGCTTTATGAGGATATTAAAATCACGAACACCTCCGTTGCCGTCAACGACATCATCGTGGCGTGCAAATGGGATTGGGGCACCGGATATAAGTGGGGCAAACAGCTTGAAGATCCGATTTCCTTCGACACGGTCGGCGAAAAGGAAATAACGCTCACGGCTGTCACCAATGAGAACGTGTCCGGCACCTGCACCAAGATCATCACGATCCAGGATACAAACAACAGCCCGGTACCTGATTTCGAATGGACACCGGCCGAAGGTATCATCGCAGGCGACGAGGTGCAGTTCACCGATAAGTCCACGGATCCGGACGGCAGCGTCACCGCCTGGGAGTGGAAGATCGGCGCAAACACGGTGACCGAGCAGAATCCGAAGTTCACCTTCAATGAGTTCGGCGACATCGAGGTTACCCTCACCGTTACTGACAACCAGCGCAAGAAGGCTTCCACGACCAAGACCGTCCATGTCGCCAAGAGCCCCTATTCGCTCGAACTCGCCTGGGCTAAGCCTTACGACAACGACTCTGAGGCATACACCAAGTTCACTTCTCCCGCCACCAATGCGGATGGCAGCGTGGTTTACGCCTTCTCCAGCGGCCTGCATCTGGTAGCCTTCGATCCGGATGGCAACCAGAAATGGGTCTTTGACGCAAATCTGCACAATCCGAATCCGCGCAGCAGCGACGGCACCAAGACCGGCTCCTCCTGCACACCTTCCGTTGATAAAGACGGGACCGTTTTCCTGGCTCTTGCATACAATGAAAACGGAGGCACTGCAGACAATGAATCCGGCGTCTACGCCATCAATCCCGACGGCACGCAGAAGTGGTACTTCCCTTGGCGAAACGCCAAATACTACAACGTAATCCCCGTCATCCTGGATGAGAAGATCTTCCTGGCCACCAAGTCCAACCCGACCGATGATGACCTCTGGGAGGGCAAGCCGTTCAAGGACAATGGCGCGATCCTGAACAAGGCCACCGGTTCCTTCGATCAAGTCGTCCGGGTCAAGCGTGGTTCCCACGGCGGCTTCGCGGCAACTAAGGAGGAAACCATCCTGGTCCATACGGACGACAGTTACGGCACCCGTCTCCTTTGGAAAGAGGACGGTCAATGGACGCACTATGGAGCGGACGGCGGACGGGATAAGTTCATGCTGGGATTCACCTACAACGGTACCACCACATTGAACAGCCAGACCACCTACATGGCCATCGACGGCGCAAACCGGGTCTATGTCTTGTATGGCAAGACCAACGGCGGCCAGGGTGTCCTGATGTGCTATGACCTCAAGAAGTTCAGCAAGACGGACGGCATCAAGCCCGAGTGGTCTCTCGAGCTGGACGGCAACACGAAACGCTATTCCAGCCTCGGCGTAGCGCTGGATGGAAATGGGACTGTCTATGCCACGACCCACAATGGTCTGACAGCCGTTGATCCGAACGGCTCCAAGAAGTGGTTCCTCCCTGTCAGCAGTGATGTCTTCACCGTCTGGGGAAGCCCGGCGGTAGACAACCAGGGCTATGTCTATTTCAACGAGTCTGAGGTTGTGGATGGCGTCCAGACGGTAGCCAAACTGGTCAAAGTCAAACCGGACGGTACCCGTGCATCCGAAATCGCTCTGGGCACATCCCTGCGTACCTCACCGACGATCAGCCCGGACGGCACCATCTACTGCACCGGCATGAAGGACGGCAAGGTAACTCTCTTCTCCGTGAAGGGATCAGCCACCGGCCCTGCCGAAGGATGGTCGCAGCTCGGCGGCAATCCCCGGAAGTCTTGTAAAGCAGAATGATAATGGCTAAACGCATTGCATTCGGTTTATTGTATGTTCTCCTGCCCGCAGTCCTGCTGATCCAGGCCTGCGGGCCGGGAAACATCGTCAATCCGGTGACGCCTCCGACCCCGTCCGGACCTGAGACGCCCGAAACGCCAGATACCCCGACACCGTCCGGAAGCGCGGATCCGATGATCGTCTGCACCTTCAACATCCGCTACGCCAACACCGCAGACACCTATCCCGACGGGAGCAGTGCCGCCTGGACGGCGCGCCGAGCCGCGGTCAAGAAGTTTGTCGATACCGTCAAACCGGACTTGATCGGCCTGCAGGAAGTGCGTAAGGCCCAATCGGAAGATTTCGCCTCCTATTTCGGTGCCGAGTACGGCTACTATGACGTCGGACGAGACAGCGGGTCGGGCGCCTCGGTCGCCAGCGCGAACTGCGAGGGCGTGGGGATCCTGTACCGCAAGGACCGCTTTGACCTGGTCCTGAAAGACTTCTTCTGGCTCGATCCCGAGCCGAGGACCCTGCCGGCCAAGAACAGCGACGGGACCTACGGCACCTGGAACTCCGCCTGCCGGCGGGTGACGGTCTATGCGAAACTCAAGGACAAGAAACACGGCAACGCCGAGATCTGGTTCTTCCCTTCGCATTACGACCACAAGAGCGACCTTGCCCGGAAGAATTCCGCAGAGATGATGGTGTCGCAGATGAAGGCGCTCTGCAAAGTGAGCGACCTGAAGAACTCCAACATCGTCATCCTCCATGTGGGAGACCTCAACACGACATATGAAAGCAGCTCGCTGAAGCCCCTCAACGACAACATGGGCTACGCGCGGCTTGCCGTCGACAGCCCCGACAAATATGAACGCACGTACAACGGCTTCAAGGACTCCGGCGGCAGTATCATCGACCATATCTACTATGTCGGCAAGACCGTGAAACCGGTGAAGTACTGGGTCGACCGGGTCAATTACGGCGTCCCGTACCTCTCCGACCACTTCCCTGTCCTATTCCAGTGGGAATATCAATAGGGATCCTTTGTCTTGTGTATGTGTGACTGCTTTTTACTATATTTGTATAGATTTGTAAAAGACAGTTAACCCATACACGATGAGAACCATAGCCAAAGCGGTTGCAGCCGCTGTTTTATTGTTATTTGTCTCGACCGCTGCCCAGCCGGTCGAGGCATCTTCTTTGCGCAAAAGCAAGACTCCGACCATCTACCACAAAGGATGGATCGACTTCAACAAGAACGGCGTCAAGGATGTCTATGAAGATCCGACGCAGGGCATTGATGCGCGCGTCGAAGACTTGCTGGAGCAGATGACGGTCGACGAAAAAACCTGCCAGCTGGTTACGGTATACGGCTACGGCCGTGTCCTTCCCTGGGCGCTCCCTACTCCGGAATGGAAGGAGCGGATCTGGAAAGACGGCATCGCCAACATCGACGAGCACCTCAACGGCGTGGGCAAAGGCTACAAGGACCATTATGACCTGATCTATCCCTTCAGCAACCATGTCAAGGCCCTGCATGAGGTCCAGAAGTTCTTCGTGGAAGAGACGCGGCTCGGCATTCCCGCCGAATTCACCAACGAGGGCATCCACGGCCTCAATCACACCCTGGCGACTCCCCTGCCGGCTCCGATTGCGATCGGCAGCACCTGGGACCGCGCCCTGGTCCGCCGGGCCGGCGAAATCGCGGGTGAAGAGGCCCGCCTGATCGGATACCACAGCGTTTACGCCCCCATCCTGGATGTGGCGCGCGACCAGCGCTGGGGCCGCACGGTCGAGAGTTACGGCGAGGATCCTTTCCTGGTCGCCGAACTCGGAACGGAGATGGCCGAAGGCGTCCAGAGCCAGGGAGTGGCCTCCTGCCTGAAACATTTCGCAGCCTACAGCGTGCCGGCCGGCGGACGTGACGGCAGCTGCCGCACCGATCCGCAGATCAACCCCCGCGACCTGCACCAGATCTTCCTCTATCCTTTCGCGCAGGTCATCTCACGCGTGCATCCGATGGAGGTGATGAGCAGCTACAACGACTGGAACGGAGAGCCGGTCTCGGCTTCCAAATGGTTCCTGACGGAACTGCTGCGGGAAACCTACGGATTCGACGGATATGTCGTCAGCGACAGCCAGGCTGTCGAATATATGTTCAGTAAGCACCAGATTACCTCAGACATGGGCGGAGCCGCCAAGGCCATCCTGGAGGCGGGCCTGAACGTACGCACCAATTTCTGGCAGCCGGAGACTTATGCCGAACCGCTTCGGGAGGCGATCCGGGCCGGACAGATTCCGATGGAGACGATCGACCAGCGGGTGCGGGAAGTCCTCGCGGTCAAATTCCGCCTGGGCCTCTTCGACGACCCTTACACCGGTGACGGTATCAAGGCTGACCAAAAGGCCGGTGCGGCCCGGCAGGAGGATTTCATCATGGACATGGCCCGCAAGTCCCTGGTCCTGCTCAAGAATGAAGGCGGGCTGCTGCCGCTGGACAAGTCCAAACTGAACAAGATCCTCGTGACAGGTCCCCTGGCCGATACCTACGGCTACATGATCAGCCGCTACGGCCCCAACGGGCTGGATTGCACGACGATGCTGCAGGGCATCCGCGATTTTGTCGGCACCGATGCCGAAGTCGTCTTCCGTAAAGGCTGCGAAGTGACGGATCCCCACTGGCCCGAGAGCGAAATCATCCCCCAGCCCCTGTCGGTAGAGGAACGCTCCCAGATGGATGAGGCCGTCAAAGCAGCCTCCGATGTGGATGTGATCATCGCCGTGATGGGCGAAGACGGCCATTGCGTGGGCGAGAGCCTGTCTCGCACCAGCCTCGAACTCCCGGGACGCCAGCGCCAGCTGTTGCAGGAGTTGCAGGCCACCGGCAAGCCCGTCGTCCTGGTCCTGGTCAACGGTCAGCCCTTGACCATCAACTGGGAGAATGTTTACCTGCCCGCCATCCTGGAAGCCTGGTTCCCCAACAACCGGGGCGGACAGGCTGTGGCGGAAGCCCTCTTCGGAGCCTACAATCCGGGCGGGCACATCACCGTCACCTTCCCCAGGACCGTCGGCCAGATCCCCTATTGTTTCCCCTTCAAGAAGGGTTCACACGGCGCTCAGCCGGCCACGGGCCCCAACGGCGGTGGCAAAACGCGCATTATCGGCTCCCTGTATCCTTTTGGATATGGATTAAGCTATACGACTTTCGCTTATTCCGATATGCAGGTCCGGGAAGCGGGCTCCTTCAACGGCATCGCGACCTCCGGCCCTGCTGCGGGACGCAAGGTCTCCGGCCCTTGTTATGAGGTCTCCTGCACCGTGACCAACACCGGTTCAAGAGCCGGCGACGAGGTTGTGCAGCTTTATCTGCAGGATAAGATCAGTTCCGTCGTGGCTTATGACTCACAACTGCGTGGTTTTGAGCGGATTACACTCCAACCCGGCGAAAGCCGGACCGTCCGTTTCCGGATTGGACCGGAGCAGATGGTCATGCTGGACAAAGATATGAACTGGACGGTGGAGCCCGGAGAGTTCGAGCTGCGGATCGGTTCCTCTTCCGAGGATATCCGCCTGAAGGAGACCCTTACGGTACAATAACATCATGGACAGGAGATCGTTCATCAAGATAGGTGCGCTGGGGACGGTGGGCATGGCCTTGGGCGGACAGGACGCCGAAGCGAAGGCCCGGAAGATGGAGACACCCCTGGAGGTCAGCGGCTATGTGAGGGAACCCGCCCGCAAGATTCCGGTCGTGGACACAGCCGATGTCGTGGTCATCGGAGGCGGTCCCGCCGGCTTTGCTGCGGCGGTGGCCGCGGCACGGGAAGGAGCCGATGTCCTGCTGCTGGAACGGCAGTATTTCCTTGGCGGGCTTTTCACAGGATGTGGGGTCACTCCCATCATCAACATGTATCACCCGGCGGCCGGTGGCGGTGCCGGCCAGGCCGTCCACGGGATTGCCGATGAACTGTGCCGGAGGCTGGACGAGGTCGGGATGATCAGTTGGGAGGGAATACGTCCCAAGGTGGATCCGGAAGCTGCGAAGTATTTCATGGAAGCTTTTTGCGCCGAGTCTGGTGTACGCATCCTGTATGGGGTTCAGGCGGGCCAGATCACCCGTTCCGGCGATGCGATCGAGTCCGTCATCCTGGAAGGCAAGAGCGGACGGGTCGCCGTCCGCTGCAAGTTCGTCATCGACGCCTCGGGTGACGGAGACGTGCTGGAGTGGGCCGGGGAGGACTTCACCGTCTACAAGAACGACATCGGAGCGATGTGGCGCATCGGTCACGCGGATAACAGCGGCAAGGGTAACCCGACCCCGGTCAAGGGCGTCAGGACCCGGCATACCGTCGGGGAAAAAGACCAGGACGGTCTCGACATGTACAACCTGACACGCATCCAGCTGTCCCTGCGCAAGAAGATGTGGGAAGAAGTTGCCGCCTTGCGCGCCAAACCGGGGAACGAAGACCTGTATCTGGTCGATACGCCCGCTCTCGTGGGCGTTCGCATCACCCGCGTGCTGGACAGCGTCGCCAATGTTACGACCGAAGGTGCCGCCACCGGCAAGGCTTACCGCGATGTCATCGCCATCACCGGCGGCGAATCCAACTTGAAGTACAATGGGGGCAAGATCCTGACCAAGGATCGCCGCATGTGGCAAATTCCCTATTCCGCCCTCATTCCCCGGCATGTCCCCAACCTGCTGGTCGCCGGACGCTGCTTCGGCTTTGAGAAGGAACTGACGTATGATGCACGGGAGATCGGCACCTGCCTGGCGACCGGCCAGGCTGCCGGTGTCGCCGCTTCGCTGGCCGTCGCACACCGCCAATCTAACCGGGAGGTCGATATCCCGACCCTCCAGGCCCGACTGAGGGCCCAGGATGTCAAGCTGGATTTTTAAAAGGAATGGTCGAAAGTGAATGACTCCCAGGGCAGACGGGCATCCTTCCCCTGCTCCAGGACATCATTGACATGAACCAACAACGGAAAGTCCGCCAGGTCGAGTTCACCCTGGCGGCTTTTCTTGAAGATAGCCCGGGCGACCCGCCTGGAAACAACCAGTGACTCCAGGGTCACCCCGTTCAGGATTTCCATTGCCTCATCGTAGCTTTTCCCCTCTCCCAGCAGGATGCCGATCTTCCGGGTCCGGCCGCCGTAAACGGTCACATAGAGGTCACCGATGCCGATGGCTACACTGTCTTCTTCTGCGCCCTGCAGTTTCAACAGTTTCGTCATTTCCCGGGTAGCTTGGTAGAATGCGCCCGCCTGGGAGTTGAAGTGCAGTCCGGCCTCGGGCCCATGCTCGCGGTTCACCAGGCCGATCGTCATCGCGATACCCAGGGCATAGGCATTCTTCAACGCCACCGCGCTCTCCAATCCCAGCACATCCCGCGTCAGGGAGATATGGTAGTAGGAGGTCTCCATCGTCTCCTTCATCATCCGTAAAGCAGCCGCATCCTCGCCGCAGAAGGCCACTTCGGAATGGTCGTGATAAACCAACTCATACGAGGTGCAGGGCCCTCCGATGGCGTTGATCTTCCGGCAGATACCCCGTTCAGAGAGTTTCGCTGACCAGTAGTCCGGATAAGAAATCAGGCTCCCGTCCTCCCGGTCAATCAGGCCCTTCGTCACGGACAGGACCGGGACAGAAGGATCCAGTTCCGTCAAGATCTCGTCCAAAAACCAATCTACACCGAAAGAGGACACGCCGCCGATGACGAAATCAGCTCCTTCGACCGCATCCCGCCACTCTTCGAACTGATAATACTTCATCCCCGGCGGGAAGGGCCGGTCAAACTTCGGATGCTGGCCGCTCCGACGACACGCTTCGATGATTTCCCGGTCCAGCGGCGTTCCGACCAGCCGGACTTCGTGTCCGTTCTCCCGGGTGGGAAATGCCAACGCAGACCCCATCATACCCGAACCGATGATAACTACAACCCTTTTCATTCTTACCAGAGCCAGAGGATGGGATTGCGGAGCGGCAGGTTGCGGAGGACTTCTTCGGTTTGCGGGAAATGCTCCAGCCCCAGCCAGGTATCGTACCAGTCCTGGACAAGAGAGGCGGGCCGCTGAACGCGCCCGTCTTCGAGAGGCGGAGGCGTACCGCCGATGCAGCCACCGGACGGAGCCTTCCCGAACTCCTTGACCGGGACGGCGGCCGGGAGCGAACGGAAGGCTTTGGGGTCGTTATGGAAACGGTTCCAGGCAAAGATGAGCGACGGGTGCGCCACAGGCCACTCTTCCCAGTACATCACGTCCGGGTCTTTCGGCCAGGACGCCTTGTCGACGATGTAGGGATACATGAAATCAAGCGCCTGCAAGATGTTGCGGCCGTTGATGGACACAAAGGTCCACAGGTCATCGTCCGGTGTGGACAGGGTCTGGCAGACTCCGACCATCGCATCCAGGTTGAAGAGCGAATACCCATAACCCTTGGTCCGGCGTATTTCCATCGGGAAACTGCCGTCCTCGGCCATCTCCGGGAGGAACTTGTACTTGAAACGGTTCTTGGCAAATTCGACCCATTCGGTCCAACCCACATAGCGGGCGAAATTGCCTACCTGCAGGATCCAGCAGACGCCGTGGTTGTTGCCGCAGCGCATCTCCTTGATCCCCTTGGGATCCTTTGTCAGCCAATCTACATAGCGGTAGAACCATGCCTTCGTCCCTTCGGCGATGTCTTCCGGCAGCAGACCGGCTTCCCGCAAGCGTATCATCGCCTGCACGACTTCAACCAGATGGATCGAATCGATGATACCATAGCTGCTTCCGGTGGAGACACCGTGGGAGGCTTGGGCGAAATCCAGGTTGGGATTCATCATCGTCTCTTCATTGACGAACCAGGCATACAGATGCGGCAAGATGGCCACGGCATACTTTTGATCTCCGGTCAGCAGCCAAGCGGAACAGAGGTTGGCCACGGTGATGCACATTCCGTTCAGAGCCCGGCGATGGTCCGGATAATTCTCCGGATTGGAATACCCGTCCCTTCCGATATACGGCCCGTCCGGATTATCCGGATTCGGCCAGCGGTAATCCGCCTCGGAGAAAAAGTCGTGCAGTCCGCCGGCGCTTTCCGGCGCCGGGAAAGCAGTGACCGTCACCGGAGTTTTGTCCAGATCGGCTTCGGCCCGGGCAATGATTTCAGCCCGCAACGGCTCGGCTATCATATCCCTGGCCGCCGATTCACTCCGGCCTTTGCATCCCGTCACAAGAAGCAAGGTACAGAATCCCAGCATCCCGGCCAGAACCGCCGGGACTCTCTTTTTTGCCGTGGCACCTAACATATTGATTCTCTTTATTCTAAATCGAAGTAAAAGCCGCTAGGCTTCCGAAACGGAATCGGCAAGCGTGACCGGCAGCGGGGCGCGGGTGACATAGCCCTCACCGGTGAAGGTAGCGACATGTGTACCATCCTGAGTATGAACCTCCACAACGGCGCAGGGCAGTTTGTGATGGTCGCTCAGGACCCGTCCTTCCGCAGTCAGAGTGTCCCCCAGCTGGGCGGAACGATGGTAATAGATCGTTCCGCTGGTCAAGGGAGTCAGGAAACCGCGGGCATTGACGATCGAAGCGAAAGTCAGGTCGGCCAGCGTGAAGATCACGCCACCCTGGCACACGCCGCCGGCATTGAGATGCCGGGACTCCACGGTGAGCGTCGCTCGGGCATACCCCGCCTGGACTTCTTCCAGTTTCGCCCCGATGCCGCGGGCAAAGCGGTCACCCTCCGATAAAAACTCTTTTATATCCATAATCTGACAGCGTATCTGTGTCCCGCGCTAGCCGATCTGGGCACCGTTGGCAAGAACCTCCTGCGGCGTGATGAAACGCATGGTGCCATCCCCCTGACGGGCCATCAGGATCATGCCTTTGGACTCGATCCCGCGAATCATGCGCGGCTTGAGGTTGGCCAGGATGCATATCTGCTTGCCCAGCATGTCCTCGGGGGAATAATACTCCGCGATACCGGACACGATGGTCCGCTTATCAATGCCCGTATCAATCGTCAGTTTCAGCAACTTGTCGGTCTTGGGCACGCGCTCCGCCTCCAGGACGGTCGCCGTGCGGATGTCCATCTTGTCGAATTCTTCGAAGCTGCACTCTTCCTTCTGGGGTGCTACAGCCTTGGCGGCTTCCGCCTTGGCCTCAGCCTCCTTTTCAGCGCGGATGGCCTGCAAACGGGCCAACTGGGCGTCGATAGCATCATCCTCGATCTTGGCAAAAAGCAGTTCCGGTTCGCCGATGGCATGACCGACCGGCAGCAGGTCGGAAGCGCCCAGACGCGCCCAGTTCAGGCACACTTCCTTTCCCGCGTCCGGGCAAGCCCCCAGGGAAGAAGACGTATGCAAGGCAGCCCCCTCGCCTTCACGATAGGTATTGACCGTCACCTGCTCGCCCTTGCGGTGGTCAGTGCCGGCGCAGAGACCCGCGTCCAGCATCCGGCGCAGCCGCTCCGCGGCGAACGGAGTAAAGGGTTCGAAAGCGATCGCCAGGTCGGCGCAGATCTGAAGCGAGATATTCAGGATGGTTGCACAGCGGGCCATATCGGTCTTGGCGACCTTCCAAGGCTCGGTGTCAGAGATATACTTGTTGCCCACGCGGGCGATGCCCATCGCGTCCTTGAGCGCTTCGCGGAAATGGAAGCCGTCCAGGTTGCGCTCCAGGCTCTCGCGCAGGGCCGGGATCTCGGCAAGCGCGGCGCGATCGATGTCCTGCAACTCGCCGCAGGCTGGCACCTTGCCGTCAAAGTACTTGTGAGTCAAGACGATGGCACGGTTGACGAAATTACCGAAAATCGCGACCAGTTCACTGTTGTTGCGAGCCTGGAAGTCCTTCCAGCTGAAGTCGTTGTCCTTGGTCTCCGGGGCGTTGGCGGTCAGCACATAACGCATCACATCCTCCTTGCCGGGGAACTGCTCCAGATACTCGTGGGCCCAGACCGCCCAGTTGCGGGAAGTCGAAATCTTATCACCCTCGAGATTCAGGAACTCGTTGGCCGGGACATTGTCCGGCAGGATATAGTCTCCGTAGGCCTTCAGCATCGAAGGGAAGACGATACAGTGGAATACGATGTTGTCCTTGCCGATGAAATGGACCAGACGGGTGTCCGGATCTTTCCACCACTTTTCCCAACTCTGCGGGAGGAGTTCCTGCGTATTGGAAATGTAGCCGATCGGCGCGTCGAACCAGACATAGAGCACCTTGCCTTCGGCACCCTCAACCGGAACGGGAACGCCCCAGTCCAGGTCGCGGCTGACGGCACGCGGCTGCAGACCGCCGTCGATCCAGCTCTTGCACTGCCCGTAGACATTGCTCCTCCACTCCTTGTGACCCTCGAGTATCCATTCGCTGAGCCATTTCTCATACTGGTCCAGAGGCAGATACCAGTGCGTAGTCTTCTTCTTGACCGGCTCCACGCCGCTGAGTTTGGACTTGGGGTTGATCAGTTCTTCGGGGCTCAGGGTGCTGCCGCACTTTTCGCACTGGTCACCATAGGCACCTTCGTTGCCGCACTTGGGGCAGGTGCCCACGATATAACGGTCTGCAAGGAAGGTTTTCGCTTCAGGGTCGTAGTACTGCTCGCTCTCCTTGGTGATGAACTTGCCTTCATCATACAGTTTCCGGAAGAATTCCGACGCATTGGCGGCATGCACGCCCGATGAGGTGCGTCCATAGATGTCGAAATTGATGCCCAGGCCCGTGAATGATTCCCGGATGATCTTGTGGTACTTGTCCACGATATCCTGGGGCGTCACGCCCTGCTGGCGGGCCTTGATCGTAATGGGCACGCCGTGCTCGTCCGAGCCGCAGACATACAGGACGTCCTCTCCTTTCATCCGCAGATACCGCACATAGATGTCCGCCGGGACATACACGCCGGCGAGATGACCGATGTGGACGGGCCCGTTCGCGTACGGAAGGGCGCAGGTGACGAGGGTTCTTTTGTGATTCTTTTCCATATATCGCTACTTATTCATTTTATCCTTTACCGTTTTCTGAAGACGTTGGAGAGAGACCATTTCATTCATCAACGCTTCCATCCGTGCCGGACCGTCCGGACCGGCCATTTCGCGCCGGAGCGCATCCAGCCGGCTGTCCAGCTTCTTGTCCATATACATCAGCATCAACTTCGGGACCCGGTTGACCAGCCAGGAGTCCTTGGTCGTGAGCGAATCTTCGAAGGACTTGACCGTCAACTGATAACGCTCGATCGAGAGTTGGGCTGCGAGGAAAGAGATTTGCCGGTCTGGGGAATTGAGCATCATCCGGACGATCTCCTCCTGCGACCGGCCTTCGTCATAAGCGTCCAGATAGGTGGCATACACTTTCTGGTAGGCTGGATTGATCAGACTGCCACCGTCGGAGTCGATGGTACCGGCGATGAATTCCGTGACCGTGGGTTTTTCATCCCCCACCCGGTTATATTCGGAATCGCTCTCAAAATTCAGCACGTCAGACCCATAGTTAAGCAGGAAATAGAGGATATCCCGCTCCACGGGCGCGACGATGCGGTCGGTCTCCATCCCCGCAGTGGCGATCTCTTCGGGAGAAGACGCACGCACGGGAGCCGGATCCGCATCCACCGACGCAGCGGATCCTTCCGCTTCCCGGCGCCGGCGCTCCCGGAAAGCCTCTTCCCGGGCATCCGAGATCTTCTTCTGGCGGCGGTCGGAAATCCGGTTAAAAAGGATCGAAGACTCGATGTTGAATTTCTGGGCGACGGACTCCACATACACGGAACGCTTGACGGCGTCCGGGATTTCGGCGACCGTATCGGCGATGTCGTTGATCAGGTTGGCCTTGCGCAGCGGATCATCCGCGGCATCCTGCAGCAGCAGGTCCGTCTTGAAGGAGATGAAGTCCTGCTCATGCGCATCCATATAGGCCTGCACCTGTTCCAGGGTATGGGTCTTGGAGAAGGAGTCGGGATCCTCCCCTTCCGGGAGCAGGATGATCCGCACGTTCAGTCCCTCAGCCAACGCCAGGTCCGTGCCACGCAGCG